>Ga0207985_1000094_pt1 | contig 21546 bp, 20 predicted proteins | sample ETNtaG_3_FD_185761 | JGI IMG/M metagenome (GOLD analysis project Ga0207985, IMG submission 185761) | Marine microbial and viral communities from oxygen minimum zone, Eastern Pacific Ocean - ETNP201302SV84 (SPAdes) (version 2) | ecosystem: Environmental > Aquatic > Marine > Unclassified ...
GTTCATCTAATATGAGAGTTGATAATGTGTTTTATGATCAAGAACCAAGAACAAGAAAAATTAGCGATCACTCACCACTTATTGCAGAGTTGGGTTAAACCTATTCGACAGTCACTGACTTAGCAAGATTTCTTGGTTGATCTATTTCTGTACCCCTGAGGAGGGACACTTCGTATGCCAAAATTTGGAGTGGTATGGTGTAGAGAATAGGTTTTAGTAAAAAGTCACATTCAGGCATATTTATAAACTTACCTGACTTTAAGTCCATCTTTACAGAGGTGTCTGAAAATACATAAAGTGTCCCGCCTCTGGCTTTTACTTCTTCTAAATTAGATACAAGTTTCTCCACTATTTCACTTTCTGGAGCAAGGGCAATTACTGGCATATTTTCATCAATAAGGGCTAGAGGGCCGTGCTTAAGTTCACCTGCAGGATATGCTTCTGCATGAATATATGATATTTCTTTAAGCTTTAATGCACCCTCCTTAGAGATTGGATAAAAAACTCCACGTCCAAGAAAAAGCGCATTTTCTTTGCTTGCAATTTCAGGAGCTATTTTAATTATTTCTTGTTTTAATTCCAAAGCTTCTTCAATTTTTTCAGGAAGCTTTCTAAGAGCTGTAATTACTCTTCCTCTTAGTTTAGGATTCATTTTTCTACTTTTTGCTAGAGATAAAACTAGCAGCATCAAACCCGTTAACTGAGTTGAAAAAGCTTTTGTTGATGCTACGCCAACCTCAGGTCCTGCATTTGTATATAGAAAAAAGTTGGACTCTCTTGCAAGAGAGCTGGTTGGAACATTGCAAATGGTAATCGTTGATAAATAATCTTTCTCTTTTGCATATCTTAGTGCTGCGATTGTATCTGCTGTCTCTCCAGACTGAGAGATTGTAACTAAGAGAGAATCTTCATCAACATGAGGATTTCTATATCTATATTCAGAAGCATAATCTACTTGTGTTGGAATTCCCGCAATTGCCGATAACCAGTTAGCAGCTACTCTACCTGCATGCAAACTTGTTCCGCAGGCTACTATTTGTATACGTTTTACCTTTCTAAATAATTTTGAAGAGCCAATACCAAATATGTCATCTCTAACATCATCGCCGCCAACTCTTCCATCAAGAGTATTAAGAATTGCTTGGGGCTGCTCATAAATCTCTTTTTCCATGAAGTGTCTATATTCACCTTTAGATGTAGTTTGATGTTCAGGATCTATTTCCGTTGCTTCTCTTTGGATAGGTTGTTTTTTTTCATCATATATTTGTATGATTTTTTTTGAAATAACAGCAACATCTCCATCCTCAAGGAAGATAAATTCATTGGCTAATTTACCAACTGCTAAAGGATCTGATGCTGCAAAATTTTCTTTATCTCCTTTGCCAATTAGTAATGGTGCTTTACTTCTTGCTATATAAATATTTTCATCATCCTCAATATCTAATATAGCTATTGCATATGCTCCATCAAGTTTTTCTTTAGTTAAATATATCGCATCGAGTATGTTGTTGCCTTGGCTTAAAAAATAATCTAGAAGATGGCCAATTACTTCGGAATCAGTTTCAGAAATAAGTTGGTAACCCTGGTTAACTAAAAAACTTTTAAGTTCGAGATGATTTTCAATAATGCCATTATGAACAATATAAATTCTTTCATTGGACTTGTGAGGGTGTGCGTTTTTTTCTGAAGGCTCTCCGTGAGTTGCCCATCTGGTATGAGCGATTCCTAGAGTGCTGCTGGGATTAGCAAGTTTAAGCTTTTCCTCTAATAAGCTTACTTTTCCTAGAGTTCTTAGGTGAGCGATATTTTTTTCTTGATGCAGGGCAAGACCTGCTGAGTCATATCCCCTATATTCCATCTTATGAAGACCCTCTACAAGAAGTTCACCCACATTTCTATTAGAGGCTGCTGCGATTATTCCACACATTTAATTACTTCTTTTTTTTTTGCCAATCTTGGACATTTTTTTGTTTTGATCTTGATATACCAAGCGAACTGTCTGGAACATCTTTTGTGATTGTTGATCCCGCTCCAATATATGCATTTTTTCCAATATTAACTGGTGCAACTAAAGATGAGTTTGTTCCAACAAATGAATTATCTCCTATGCTTGTTTTATTTTTGTTTTTTCCATCATAGTTGCAAGTTATTGTTCCTGCTCCAATATTTACATCATTTCCAATTTCAGCATCACCCAAATAAGTAAAGTGGTTTGCTTTTGTTGATTGCCCGATTTTTGTCTTTTTGGTTTCTACAAAATTTCCAATCCTTACTCCATCTGCTATTTGGCTTCCTTCTCTAAGTCTTGCATAAGGGCCTATAAAACAGTCTTTCCCAATTTGAGATGAGTCAATATGTGAGAAGGGTAAAATTTCAGTGTCATCACCTATTTTTGTGTTACGAAGTATTGAATTTGCTCCTATCTTAACGTTATTTCCTAACTCTACTTTTCCTTCAAAAATAACATTTATATCTACAATGCAGTCAGTTCCAGCCTGTAGATCGCCTCTTACATCAACCCTGCTTTTGTCTATTAAGGTTATGCCTTTTTTTAGTAGGTCTTCGTTTTTCATTTTTCTATAAATTTGTTCAAGTTTTTCCTGTTCAGAACGAGTATTTGCTCCTAGTGTCTCCTCCCAAGAAACGCTTAGAGTTTCAATTTTAAACCTATTACTATAGGCAATGCCAATTAAGTCAGTTAAATAATACTCCTTTGAAGCATTTTTATTGTTTATTGATGGGAGTAACTCTTTTAGAGTTTTTCCATTTACAGCCATAACACCAGTAAAAATTTCTTTAATTTCTTTTTGCTCCGCATTTGTGTCTTTTTCTTCTATTATTTCAACAACAAGGCTCTTTGCGTCTTTTATAACTCGTCCATATCCTGTTGGATCGCTTAAATTTGTAGTTAATATTGATATCGAATCATTGAGTGAGCAAAGGCTTTTGAGGGTATTTTTACTTATTAAAGGCACATCTCCATAAAGAATTAACACTTTTTCATTTTCATTAATAGAGTCTATAACTGTCCTAACGGCGTCTGCTGTTCCAAGTTGTTTTTTTTGTTCATAGGTTTTTGCTTTTCTTGATATTTTAGATACTTCTTTTTCAACGGTAAGTTTGTCAAAGCCAACAACTATGGAAGTTTTACTCGAGATTTCCTCAGCTGAACGTAGAATGTGTTCAAGCAGTGACTTTCCGGCAAGCTTTTGTAAAACTTTTGCTTTCTTTGAGAGCATTCTGGTGCCTTTCCCACCAGCAAGAAGTATTGTATGAATATTCAATTTATTAGGTATATATACCTATGCTAAATCTTTTTACGAAGTTTTTGAATAGTTTTGAGTCGCGCTGCTGCCTCCGCTAGCTGTGAAGCAGCTTTTGCAAAATCAACATTATCTTTATTATCTGCTAAATCTTTTTCTGCTTGTTCTTTAGCAGCAATTGCTTTTGCTTCGTCCATACTATCAGCTCTTTCGGCAACATCAGATAAAACTGTTACAACATCTGGTTGAACTTCTATAAATCCACCACTACAAAAAAAGGTTTCTTCTTTGTCCTCATTACAAACCCTTACAGGCCCAGGCATTAAGCCTGTTAAAAGGGGTGAATGGCCAGGTGCAATACCTATTTCTCCAAGTGATCCGGTTGCATACAGCATATCAGCTGTGCCTGAAAATATTTCCTCATTCGATGAAACGATGCTTACTTTAAATTCACTCATTACATTGTTTTTGCTTTCTCAACAGCCTCTTCTATGGTTCCTACCATATAGAATGCTTGTTCAGGAAGGTCGTCGTAGTCTCCATTTAGAATTCCATTAAATCCCTTAATGCTATCTTCCAAAGAAACATATTTGCCTGGTGAGCCTGTAAAAACTTCTGCGACAAAGAATGGTTGAGATAAAAATCTTTCAACTTTTCTTGCTCTTGCTACTGCGAGTTTGTCGTCTTCTGATAACTCATCCATTCCAAGAATTGCAATAATGTCCTTTAGCTCTTTATATCTTTGAAGAACTCCTTGAATAGCTTGGGTGGTCTTGTAGTGCTCTTCTCCAACCACAAGTGGATCAAGCTGTCTGCTGGTAGAGTCTAATGGGTCAACTGCCGGATAAATGCCAAGCTCTGCAATGTTTCTTGAAAGAACAACTGTCGCATCTAAGTGAGCAAATGTTGTTGCAGGTGAAGGGTCTGTTAAGTCATCAGCTGGAACATATACCGCTTGAATTGAAGTAATTGATCCTGTTTTTGTTGAAGTGATTCTCTCTTGAAGTGCTCCCATTTCGCCAGCTAGCGTTGGCTGGTACCCAACAGCAGATGGCATTCTTCCTAAAAGAGCTGATACCTCAACACCAGCCAGTGTATATCTATAAATATTATCAATAAAAAGAAGTACATCTCTTCCTTCATCTCTAAATTTCTCAGCAATTGTTAAGCCAGTTAGAGCAACTCTTAGCCTATTACCTGGGGGCTCATTCATTTGCCCATAAACAAGCGAAACTTTATCTAGAACATTTGATTCAGTCATCTCATGATAAAAATCATTACCTTCTCGAGTTCTTTCACCAACCCCGGCAAAAACAGAAAACCCTGAATGTTCAATCGCAATATTTCTTATGAGTTCCATCATATTAACGGTCTTACCTACTCCGGCGCCGCCAAATAACCCAACTTTTCCGCCTTTGGCAAAAGGACACATTAAGTCGATAACCTTAATACCTGTTTCCAGTAGTTCGTTTGATCCCGCCTGATCGGTGTAGCTTGGCGGGCTTTTATGAATTGGTTGTCTTTCTTTCTCACCGATATCTCCCTTTTCATCAATAGGGTTGCCTAGAACATCCATAATTCTTCCAAGAGTTTCTTGCCCAACTGGAACAGAGATGGGTGCATTTGTTCTAACAACCTCTAAACCCCTCTTTAATCCTTCAGTTGAACCCATAGCGATAGTTCTTACAATTCCATCTCCTAATTGCTGCTGAACCTCAAGAACGGTTTCAAGACCAACAATATTAAGAGCCTCATATACGTTTGGTATGTTCTCTCTATCGAATTCGACATCTATAACCGCTCCGATAATTTGTGTAACGACTCCATTACTCATTTCTTTCTCCTTTATACAGCAGCTGCGCCGCCTACAATTTCTGATAACTCTTGTGTAATTGCTGCTTGTCTAACGTTGTTATAAAGCAACTCTAATTCTTTAATTAAGTCCCCTGCATTTTCAGTCGCATTTTTCATTGCGATCATTTTTGCTGCCTGTTCGCATGCATTGTTTTCCAAAACTGCCTGAAAGATAAGTGATTCTATATATCTTGTGAGCAAACCATCTAATAAAACTTTCGCCTCTGGCTCATAAATATAGTCCCACTGCATTGATGTCTGTGATTCCTCATTTTCACTATGTGCTAAAGGTATTAGCTGTTGAAGAGTTGGCTGCTGAGTCATGGTGTTAACAAACTTGTTAGAGCAAAGAACAACCTTATCAATGTTTCCTTTTTTTTGTTCATCAAGAACTATTTTGGTCAGCCCTATTAAATCTTCTGGATTTGGTTTGTCGCCCAGTTTTGTTGCTTGGCCTAAAACCTTTCCACCAAGATTATTAAAAAATGTTACTGCTTTAACACCGATTAGTGCGAAGCTTGTTTCGATACCATTTTTTTGATTTTCTGCAGCCTCAGCAATAATTTTTTTAAATAAATTAATATTTAGCCCGCCACACAAACCTTTGTCAGAACCAACAACAATATAGCAAGAAGATTTATTTTTTCTTTCTTCATAAAAAGGATGTGAGTATTCCGAACTTGATGAGGCGATGTGTTCAATTACCTCTTTAACCTTTTCAGAATATGGTCTACCGCCAAACATTAGATCTTGAGTCTTTTTGATCTTGCTAGCTGCTACCATTTCTAAAGCAGAGGTGATCTTTCTAGTGCTTTTGATGCTAGAAATCTGTTTTCTTACTTCTTTGGTGTTTGCCATCTTTTAATATGTTTGTGTTTTTTTAAAGTCTTCAACTAATTCCTTAAACTGGTTTTCAATATCGTCATCCCAGTCTCCGGTATCGTTAATTTGTTTTTTTAGATCAGTCTTTTCTGATTCAAAATAAGCCAATAAAGCTGATTCAAAGTCACCCACTTTATCTATATCAACATCTTTCATATAACCTTTATCAGCTGCATATAAGCTCATAGCTTGGTCAGCAACACTCATTGGAGAGTATTGTTTTTGTTTCAAAAGCTCTGTAATTCGTTTGCCGTGCTCAAGCTGCTCCTTTGTTGCGTCATCAAGATCAGATGCGAACTGTGAGAATGCCGCAAGCTCTCTGTATTGAGCAAGGTCCGTTCTGATTCCGCCACTGAGTTTTTTAATTATCTTGGTTTGTGCAGCTCCACCAACCCTTGAAACAGAAAGACCTGGGTCAATAGCTGGTCTAATGCCAGAATTAAAGAGGTCAGTTTCAAGAAATATTTGACCGTCAGTAATTGAAATTACGTTAGTTGGAACAAAAGCAGATACATCTCCAGCTTGAGTTTCAATGATGGGTAAGGCTGTTAAAGATCCTGTTTTGCCTTTAACCTTTCCCTCAGTAATTTTTTCTACATATTCTGCATTTACTCTAGCTGCTCTCTCTAGAAGCCTTGAGTGAAGGTAGAACACATCTCCAGGGAAAGCTTCTCTGCCTGGCGGCCTTCTAAGTAATAGGGATATCTCTCTGTAAGCAACAGCTTGTTTTGATAAATCATCATAAACAATTAATGCATCCTGGCCTGTATCTCTAAAATATTCTCCCATTGCACAACCGGAATATGCTGAGAGGTATTGCATCGCAGCTGGCTCAGCAGCGGCAGCTGAAACAACGACTGTATGCTCCATTGCACCATACTCTTCAAGTTTTGCTACCACGTTGGCTATTGTTGATTGTTTTTGACCAATAGCTACATAAATACACTTAATTCCTGTGCCTTTTTGATTAATTATCGCATCGATGGCTACAGCTGTTTTTCCGGTTTGTCTGTCACCGATAATGAGCTCTCTTTGCCCTCTTCCAATTGGAACCATTGCATCAATTGACTTAAGTCCAATCTGCACTGGTTGATCAACTGATTGTCTAGCAATAACTCCTGGTGCAACAACTTCAATAGGAGCAGTTTGTTTTGTTTTAATTTCGCCCTTTCCATCGATTGGATTTCCTAAGGCATCCACAACTCGCCCAAGCATTTCCTCACCAACTGGTACTTCTAAAATCTTACCTGTGCATGTAACTTTTTGCCCTTCGCTTAATCCAAGGTAGTCACCAAGCACAACAACACCAACGGAGTCTTGCTCTAAATTAAGTGCTAGTCCAAAAACCCCGTTTTCAAACTCTACAAGCTCACCATACATAACATCACCCATCCCATGTATTCTGATGATTCCATCAGAAACATTGACAATAGTTCCTTCGTTTTTGGTTTCAGCTTTTAGATCAAGCCCTGAAATCTTGTCCTTTAGAACACTAGAAATTTCAGATGGGTTTAGTCCGCTCATATTTTCACCTTATATATTTAATTGATTAATTAGTTTTTTAATTCTTCCTTTTATGGATAAGTCCAACACCTCATCTCCAATTTTTACAATAAATCCTGCCTTTAAATCAGAGTCATTTGTAAAGGAAATGGTTGAGCTATCCCCGTGTTTGTTTTGTAATTTGTTTAGGATAATTTCTTTGGTTGTTTCTGAGAGATTGTTTGGGGCTGCGACCTCAATAACTTTGCTTTCATTGTGTTTAAGCATTAAGTCCTCATAAATATCAGCAACTGCTGTAAGCAAGTTCAGCCTGTCATTCTCTCCGAGAACGTCTAATAAGTTTTCAGTAAGTTTAATTGGCTGGTTGGAGAATAAGCCTTTAAGGGTTGCTACAACTACTGATTTTTCTTCTGGGCTTTCAATAAGCTTATTGATGCTAGCGTTTGAGCAAGCTTCAGAGAGAGCTTTTAGATCTCTAAACATCTCATCTATTTGACCCTCTTCCACAGCTGCAAGAAATGCAGCTTTTGCATAGGGTCTTGCTTGTGGTTTTAGGTCATACATTTAAATTTCCTCAGCTGCTTTTTTGATAATGTTCTCGTGCTTCTTTTCATCAATTTCTTCATCGATTATTTTTGATGCAGTCTCAACTACAATAGAGGAAAGTTGTTGTTTTAACTCTTCACGTGTTTTGTTCGCCTCATTTTCAAGCTTTTTAGAGCCCGATTCAATAATCTTTTCAGCCTCTGCTTCAGCTTTAACTTTAGCATCGTTTAAAATTTGTGAAGATCTGTTGTTGGCTTTTTCAACAATATTTGCCGCCTCTTTTTTAGCTTCTTTTAACTCTTTTTCATAAGTTAACTTAGCTTCTTCTAGAGAGTCATCAGCCTGTTTTGCAGCCTCAAGCCCGGCAGCCATTTTGTTTTCCCTCTCTTCCATAGTAGAAAGAATTGGGGGCCAAATATATCTGTAACAAATATAAACAAACACTGCAAAAATCAATGCTTGTGAAATTAATGTGGCGTTTATATTCATTTGTGATTAAACAGCAAATAGCAAGTAAAGACCAAAAACCATTGATATGATTGGAATAGCTTCAACCAAAGCTAAAACAATAAAAAAGTTTGTCAAAAGAAAAGGTCTTAACTCGGGTTGTCTTGCTATACCTTCCATAAACTTGCTTCCTAGGACCCCAAGGCCAACAGCTGAGCCAATAGCCCCCAAACCAAGCATTAGCCCGGCTCCTATGTAAATAACAGATTGTTCCATTTTATTCTCCTTTTAAAATATAAATTATAAACTTAATGATCTCCGGTTTCATGTGCCATTGATAAATACAAAATTGTTAAAACCATAAAAATAAAGGCTTGAAGGCTAACAACCAATATATGAAAAAGCGCCCACAATAGGTGCAAGCCCAAGCCTAAAACTCCAAATACAGCTGATTGGAAAAACATTAGTAGCGCGATGAGAATAAAAATCATCTCTCCAGCATATAGGTTTCCAAAAAGCCTCAAACCAAGAGATAGTGGTTTGGCTAATAACTGCATTATCTCCAAGGCAAAATTAAATGGGATCGCAAACTTACCAAAAGGGTGTAGTGTTAGTTCAGCAATAAAGCCACCAAGGCCTTTTATTTTGATGCTATAGAAAATAGTAAGAATGAAAACTCCTAATGCCATTCCCAATGTAATGTTTGGATCAGTGGTTGGAACAAACTTAAAGTAAGCATCGTTTGGATCATCTACAAGCCCCGAAGCATAACTGACTTGTTTTGTTAGCTCTGGTAAAAAATCAACTGGAATTAAATCCATAAGGTTCATGAAGAAAACCCAAATTAGCACTGTTAAAGCAAGCGGCCCTATAAGTTTATTGTCTGTGCTCCCAAAAATTGATTTTATATTTTCGTTAACAAACTCAACACACATTTCTACAAAATTTTGCATTCTCGTTGGTTTTTGATCTGCTGGATTAAGTTTTATTAGCTTAAAAAGTGCTATAAAAGCAACACCCAATAAAATAGAAATTGATATTGAGTCTACATGAAAAGCCATGAATCCCATTTCATCGTAATAATTGTGGTCACATGTCCAACCAACAGACTCTGTTTTCCCGCATGTAAGGTTTGTTAAGTGGTGTTCTATGTAGCTTTTGCTAGTGAGTTCTTTTGCCATGTCTTGAAGTCTTAGCGCGAATTATAAAAAGATAATTGGCGTGAAACAAGGATAATTCTAAAGTTTAAGAAGTTTTTGAATTATAGTCTCTAGCTCATCTGGTGAATGATAAAAAATTGATACCTTTCCGGTCTTGGTTGTTTTTGTGTCTATTTCTGTTTTGTGCCCAAAGTTTCCACTAATTTCATCTTCGATGTTAAGTGTATCTCTATCTTTTGTTTTTATTTTTGTTGTTTTTTTGGTGGGTTTTAGAAGCACTTCGGCCTGTCTCACTGTAAGTTTTTTCTGCGAAATTGCATCTGCAAGTTGTTCTGCTTTTGTAGTATCTAGACCTGATAAAATTTTTGCATGTCCTTTCTCTAAAGCTCCTTGAGAAATCATATCCAATATTTTTGGCGACAAAGAAAGTATTCTCATAGAGTTTGCTATTGTGCTTCTTGCCTTGCCGGTTGCTTTAGCAATTTCATCTTGCGTTAACTCAAACTCTCTTTTTAGCCGATCGTATCCTCTGGCTTCTTCAATTGGATTTAGGTCCTCTCTTTGCAAATTTTCTATAAGCGCAGCTTCAAGAGCTTCTTGGTCCTCTTTTTGGTTTACAAGAGAGGGAATTGTTTTTAGTCCAGCAATTTTTGAGGCTCTCACCCTTCTCTCTCCAGCAATAACCTCAAATTTATCAAGGCCAACCTCTCGAACCAGAATTGGCGATAAAACTCCGTGTTTTTTAATTGATTCGGCAAGTTCTTGGATTTTTACACTGTCAAACTCTTGGCGTGGTTGGTATCTTCCAGCTGTTATTTTTTCTAGGTCAATTTCTTTTGTTGTTGTTGGTGTTTTTTGGTCCCCAAGTAGGGCATCGAGTCCGCGGTTTAAAGATTTATTTTCACTCATTGCTTTCAACTCTTCTTATAAGCTCCCCAGCCAAGGCCAAGTAAGCCATTGCACCAAAAGAATCTGCTTTGTGTTGTAGCGCAGAGATTCCAAAGCTTGGCGCCTCAGCAAGTTTAACATTTCTAGGTATTAGCGTATTAAATAGAACTTTTTTAAAGTGTTTTTCAAGCTCCTGGGAAACCTCTTTTGCAAGGTTGTTTCTCATATCTACCATTGTTCTTATAATCCCAACCACTCTGTTGTTTGTGTTGGTTTTAGATGATAGCGCGTTTATGGTGTTAATAAGGTCGGTTAGTCCCTCAAGTGAATAGTACTCGCACTGCAGTGGAATTAGTGTGCCTGCTGATGAAAGCAAGGCTTCTGTTGTTAGCTGGTTTAGAGTGGGTGGAGTATCAATTATTGTGTAATCGTATGCGCTCTGGACTTCAGTAAGTTGCGACGCAAGAAACCCTTGTTTGTGATTGTCCCTAATATCAACATCGAGCGCAATCAGCTCTTGGCCTCCCGGGACTATGGAATAGCCGTCTCTACTGTCTCTTATTATTTCCTTAATGTTTTTTCCCTCAAAATAGGCTGCGTAAAGGGTGTCGGCCTCATTTTTTGTAACCCCCGCTGCAGATGTGGCATTTCCTTGCGGGTCCATGTCTATTAAAAGGGTTTTTCTACCAACCGCAGCCAAACTTGCAGCCAAGTTTACTGCTGTTGTTGTTTTTCCTACGCCGCCTTTTTGGTTTGCTATGGCCAGGGTTTTATTCATTTCTTATTTTTAATATGTGTTTTTCTTTTTCGTTTTGTATTTTTATTATTTCATAGTTTTCTTTTGTTATGTTGGCTTCTGTGATCTCTTTGTTGATGGTCTCAAGCTTTCCTTTAAGCAACATTAAAGTAAATGGTTTCTCTAAAAAACTATTTGTTATTTCTATTGTTTTCTTTGTTGAGGCAAATGCTTTGCTGACAACACAATCTATTTTTTTGTTTAATTTTGTGTTCTTGTTTGAGGATCCCACGGTTGTTGCGTTTTTAATTTTAAGCATTCTGACTGTTTTTTTTAGGTGGTAGTTTTTTTTATTATTTTTCTCGGACAGGTATATGTTTTTATCTTCGTTCAAAATTGCGAGAGGTATCCCGGGGAGCCCGCTTCCTGTCCCTATGTCTAAAATATTTTTGTTTTGCTTTAAGTGTTCCGTTAAGGCTATTGCTTCTTCAATCGCTTCTTCTATTATTTTATCTGTATTTTTTTTTGAGATTAGGTTGTGTTTATTGTTGAACTTAATTGTTGCTTCTTTAAAGAGCTTTATCTTGTCATTAGGCGACATCTCTATTTAAGTTTTTTGGCTATTGCCACGGTTATGAGGCTTATTGCTGCTGGCGTAACCCCTTCTATCCTAGAAGCGTCGCCGATTGTTTTTGGCCTGCTTGCTAAAAGTTTTTCTTTTACTTCTGAGGATAGCCCCTCAATTTCTACAAATTTTATTGTCTCAGGTATCTGCCTTTTTAGGTTCTTTTCGTTCCTTTTAATTTCTCTAAGTTGTTTATTTATGTAGCCCTCATACTTGCGCTCGTTTGCAAACCGTTCAAGACTCTCATGATCTTTTGTTTCTATCAAGCGGGCTACCTTTTTTAGGTTTGGGTTTGGTTTTTTCAAAAACTCTTTAAGTTGTTGTTTTTTGTTGTTCATCAGCACAGTTTTTGTTTCGTTTGTTTTTTTGAAGTTTTTGTATGCTTCTTCTTGTTTTGAGTATCTTTTAAATTGTTCGCTTTCTACGAACCCTTTTTTATAGAACTTTTCTAACAGCCTTTGTTCTGCGTTGTCTTGAGAAAACATTAGCCTGTGTTCAGCCCTGCTTGTAAACATCCTGTATGGCTCTGTCACGCCGAGGTTTGTGAGGTCATCTATTAAAACCCCTATATACCCGTCGTGCCTTTCTAGCATAAGGCTTTCCTCCTTACGTATTTTTAGGCTTGCATTTATTCCGGCCATTAGGCCTTGTGCGGCCGCCTCTTCATATCCTGTGGTTCCATTTATTTGACCGGCCAAATACAGATTTTCAACATCTATAAGCTCAAGCGTTTTGTTGAGCGCTCTAGGGTCTACAAAGTCATACTCAACAGCATAGCCATATTCTGTTATCTCTGCGTTTTCCATGCCTTTTATTGTTTGTATAAATTTTTTTTGGTTCTCTTCGGGAAGGCTTGTTGATATTCCGTTTGGATATACAAGATCTACCTCCACCCCTTCGGGCTCAATGAAAATTTGGTGGCTTTCTTTTTGCGGAAATTTATGAATTTTATCCTCTATTGATGGGCAATATCTTGGGCCTATGCCGACTATGTTTCCAGAGTACATGGCAGATTTTTTTATATTGTCTGCGATCTCTTTGTGCGTATCTGAGTTTGTTCTTGTTATGTAGCAGCTTATCTGTTTTATGTGTTTTTTGCTTTTTCCTTTTTTTGACATCCATGGTGTCGGCTCTTCGCCTGGCTGTTCTTCCATGCTCTCTAGGTTGAGTGATGTTAGCTTTATTCGAGCGGGGGTTCCTGTTTTAAGTCTTCCCATTGGTAGCTTTAAAGAATAGAGTTTTTGAGCTAGCTTGATTGAAGCTTTGTCGCCAACCCTGCCGCCTTCGATTTTTTTGTCGCCTTTATACATTACTCCCCTAAGAAATGTTCCCGTGGTTAAAATGATTGCTTCTCCTTTAAGCTTTTTTCCATTGTCTAAAATAACTGCTTTTGCTTTTCCATTATTTATCTCGATATCATCAACTTCAGCCTCTATTATTTCGATATCTGTGTCCTTCAATATTTTTTGAACAGCTTCTTTGTATTTATCTCTGTCACACTGAACTCTAAGAGATCGAACTGTTTCTCCTTTTCTTGTGTTTAAAGTTCTATACTGAATGCCGGAAGCATCTGTTGCTTCAGCCATTATGCCGCCAGCTGAATCAATTTCTTTAACGAGGTGTGTCTTACCTAAGCCCCCTATTGCTGGGTTGCAAGACATCTGCCCTATGGATTTTTTTGATATGGTTATTAGGCAAGTTTTAAGTTTTTTTCGATGTGCGGCGTGAACAGCTTCGCACCCAGCGTGGCCGCCTCCTATCACAATTACGTCATACTTATTATTCATAATAATATTAATTATATATATTTATTGTTGTTATTATTAGGCATGCATAAAACTGTTGATAAGGCTCTGATAGCTTTTAGGGATGAGGGCTCAGGGCTGCTAATAAGCGTGTGCAGAAACTCTTAATTTAAATCAAACTAAATGGTTAAAATCTTGTGCATAAAAAATAATACCCAAAAAAACTAACACGTTATTAACAAAAAACTCACTACTTTCCAATACAAAAACTAGAAAAAATTTCACCCAAAAGCTCGTCACTCGTTTTAATACCAACCACCTCAGCAAGAAGATCTCTACAGGTTTTTAGATTTTCAGCTATAACATCGAGCGACTCATTTGATTCGATTGAAGTAGACACAAGAGCTAGCCTTGAAGACACCTCAGAAAAAATATCTACATGCCTTTCCCTGACCAGGTATGACAAATCAGGTTCGCTTTTGCTATTAGATAACTTCTTATCTAAAAGCTTTCTTAGGTCGTTAAGACCATCCATTTTTATTGCCGATACATACAAATCAAAGCCTGCCGGCCTTTCATCAGAAAGATCAATTTTGTTATAAACCAAGAGGTATTCGTTTTCACCGAGTAGATCCTTGAAAAAAGAAACAGAATCCTTTGTTTCTGAATCGAAAACAAGAATAACCAAATCTGAATTTTTTATTTCACTAAAACTTATATTTATGCCAGCCCCCTCTATAACATCTTCAGTGTCTCTTACACCAGCACTATCGCCAAGAGTTAAGACTATGTTTTGCAGAACAAGCTCTGAATCAATCAGATCTCTTGTGGTGCCAGCAACAGAAGAAACAATAGACCTATTCCTGGCTAGCAAAGAATTAAATAAAGATGATTTTCCAGTATTTGGAGGCCCAGCAATTAAAACCCTCGGCTTACTAAGATTGTTTTTTTTCGAAGAACATGCGCCCGCAAAACTAGAAAACTCAGCCGAAAGAGTAGAAACATCAGCTCTGAGGTCTGCAAGGTTTTCAACGAAAACCTCATCCTCATCAGTGAAATCAATTTCACCCTCAACCAGCACACGAAGAGCATCTAACCGACCAGAAAAATCAAAAACTCGGCTTTCAAAGTCACCACTAAGAACCATAGACACCCTTGAAGCCTCCTCTTTAGAAGAAGCCTCAATCAGATCACTTACCGCTTCTGCCTGACTTAAAGATATTTTGTTGTTAAGGAATGCCCTTTTGGAGAATTCACCCGGCCCCGCTTCTTGAAAACCGTGAGCTGCAAAAGCCTCAACAATCTTGCTCATCACAGCGAGACCGCCGTGCGCATAAACCTCAAAACCATCTTCACCTGTAAAACTCTTAGGGCCCTTAAAAAAAACAACAGCCACCGAATCAATAAAAAACCCCTTGCTATACATCTCAGTCTTATAAAAATAACGCGGCTCATCAAGCTTTGAACTAAAAAGCTCAGGTAGGACCTTAAGACAGCCTTGACCCGAAACCCTGAATACACAAATTGCGGACTGCGCCGGTGGCGTGGCAAGCGCGTAAACTATCGACATTTATTTATCTTCTAAGGCGCCGAGCTCCCTATAAAGCATTGTTTGTTGAAGAAGCTGAACACCTGAGTTCGCAACAGAATACAAAACAAGGCCTGAAGGGAAAAACACAAACAAGACAGATATACCAATAGGCATAAACTTCATAACAGCAAGTTGTGTTGGATCTGCGTTTGGAGGGGTTGGATTAAGACGCGTTGTTAAATACATAAGTACCGCCATCAAGACAGGGAGAACAAAAAACGGGTCAGGTGCAGATAGGTCTTGGAGCCACAAACCAAAGGGCGCATGCCTTAGCTCGAGACTTTCCCTTAAAACAAAAAACAAAGCAATAAAGAAAGGAAAAGATGCCAGCATAGGCAAACAGCCACCCATGGGGTTAACACCTTCTTTTTTATAAAGAGCCATCATCTCCATACTTAGCTTTTGCCGATCGTTCTTATAGCGCTCTTGTATCCTTTGCATCTCTGGCTGAACACGCCTCATGTTCGCCATTGACCTAAAACCTTTCCCAGTCAACGGCCAAAAAACGACCTTAATAAGAATTGTTAACGCAATTATTGAAACCCCCCAATTATTAACAAAACCATTAATAACGGTAAGAAGTGCAGCCAAGGGCTGGGCCAAGAACCAAAACCACCCCATATCTATTGTGAGCTCTAAATCATCAGCTACTGCAATGAGGTCCTTCCTAATTTTGGGACCCAAATAAAGCTTATGCTCAAAAGAGTTGCTGTTAGACGACTCAACAATATAACCAAAACTATATATATCAGAACCATCAGATGGCTCGCGAGCAAAATACCTATACAAATTGTCTTTGGAGCCAACCAAAACGGCTAAAAAATACTTTTGAACTGAAGCAACCCAACCACCACGCTCATCAAAACTAACATTATCAATGTTTCTAAAACGATAAGACACATAAGGATCGTCTTTGGTGTTAAAAGCAACACCAACATAAGAGCTGCGCGAGATAAACATATCATCTAAATCAAAACCCCTCCCTGAAGTTCTCAACATTTGAGCATAAGGCTTTAGAGCAACCGAAGAATCAATAGTGTCTTTAATATAAACCTCATAACCATCAGACAAGACAATCGTTTTTAACAAACGCCCAGACCTTAGAACAACTTTTTCTTTACTAGACTCCTCAACAGAAAAACTTAATTTGTTTGAGAGCCCCGCGCTTTCAAGGTCAACAAAACCCGACGAAACATAAAACCGCATTTGCTCACCATCACTATCTAATCCTGAGCCGAGTATTCTTACTCCACCAGCAGAACCAGGCACAACCGGATATTCTTTTAGTCGAGAGCTCAGAATATTTCCATTTACTATATCTACAACTATCTCTAAAACAGAGTTCTCTAATATAATAATCTGAGACTCGTTAAAACTAGACAAATAGTTAGTACTTACTTCTTCTTGACCTTCTGTATTTGAGATATTTTGCTCGCTTGTGTAAGAGTAGAACAACAAATACCCAAACAAGGCCACAAAGAACAAATACAAAAACCTTAAGTTAAAATTTTTCATCTATAAAAATGCCTTTTTTATTACGCCGTCAATCTCATTATAAGCTTCTTTATAATTAAGAGCTAAAAAATCCTTTCTCACAATTAACCGTATTCCAAAAGAAGAAGCATCAAAACCCACATCAAAAATAATAGATTTAATTCTCCTTTTAATTTTATTTCTGTCGACAGCTTTAGGAAAAACACTTTTGGGTGTAGAAATGAAAACACCAAACTTGTTAGTTAAAGATGCGGCTATAAAATTGCTCGAGTAGATTTTTTTAATTGATTCTAAAGACAAGTTAGGCTGACAGAACCTTTCTACCCTTTCTTCTTCTGTTCGAAAGAACCGCTCGCCCAGCCTTGGTCGACATTCGAGCTCGAAAGCCATGAGTTCTTTTTCTCTTAAGGTTGCTTGGTTGAAAAGTTCTTTTCATGGTTGGTAGTAAAAATCAGAGATGCATTATACATAAAATACACAAAATTATGTTAAAAAAAGAGGATAAAGTTATTGACAAGTTATCCACAGGAAATACTATTAGTTATTCTGTAGATATCTTGTTAATTTTTGCTAGACTACAGCCAAGAGGATATAAATTGAAAACCTGGAATCAAATATCAAAAAAACTTGAGAAAAAACTCAGTCAAGATGAATTTAACACTTGGATAAGGCCTCTTCAAGGAGAATTTAAGGAAGACTCTTTAGAAATCTCCGCACCAAATGATTTTGTCCTAAATTACGTCTCAAATAACTTAAAAAATCATATTTCAGATGTTTTAGCCTCAAGAAATACAAAAATAATATTTAAAGATAAGAATAATTCAACATTTGTTGATAAATATGTTGAAAAGCCTTCTAGTAAAAGGAAAAACAACCCAGGTTTGGTAGAATCTTTTGTTTTTGACACATTTGTAGAGGGCAAATCAAACCATTTAGCTTTGGCGGCATCTAAACAAGTTGCACAAAACCCGACAGGTGACTACAACCCCTTATTTATATATGGCGGTGTTGGTTTAGGGAAAACACACCTTATGCATGCTGTTGGAAATGAAATCCTTAACCGAGATCGAAGCAAGAGAGTAATTTATGTCCATTCTGAGAAATTTGTAGCTGATATGGTTAAAGCTCTTCAGCTTAATGCAATAAATGAATTTAAAAACTTCTATAGAACAGCTGACGCTCTTTTAATCGATGATATCCAATTCTTTGCAGGGAAAGAGCAATCACAAGAAGAGTTTTTTCATACCTTCAATGCTTTATTAGATAGAAACAACCAAATGGTTTTAACTTGTGATAAATATCCAAAAGAAATTGATGGACTTGAGGAAAGATTAAAATCTAGACTTGGTTGGGGTCTTCCAGTTGTAATAGATCCACCTGAGTTAGAAACAAGAGCAGCTGTTTTGCTTGCCAAAGCCTCTTCAATGGGCTGTCACCTACCAAATGAGTGTGCGATATATATAGCTCAAAGAATTAGATCAAACATAAGGGAGCTTGAAGGAGCTTTGAAAAGAGTTGTTGCCAATGCAAAATTCACAAACCAAGAAATTGACATTCCTTTAGTTAAGGATGCGCTTAAAGATCTATTCGTTATATCTGCCAAAATGGTTAGTATTGATAACATTCAAAAAACTGTTGCTGAATATTACAACATTAAGCTTTCAGATTTGCTTTCAAAAAGAAGAAGCAGATCTATTACCAGGCCAAGACAGCTCGCAATGTCGCTTACAAAAAGACTTACAAATCATAGCTTGCCTGAAATTGGTGAAGCTTTTAATGGTAGAGACCACACAACCGTTATTCATGCTTGTAAAAAAATAAAAGAACTTAGGGTGGAAAATAGCTCTCTTGAAGAGGATTACAAAAACTTAATAAGGTCCCTCACAAACTAATGAAATTTACAGTTAGCAAAACAGAGATTGTTAAAGCTTTGTCTTCAACCCTTGGAGTTGTTGAAAAAAGACAAGCATTACCAATTCTATCTAATATTCTTTTAACAGTTGAAGATAAGAATATTTCTATAACCGCTACAGACCTTGAGTCGGAAGTAAAAACAACATGTACACCAATCAGCGTTGAAAGCACAGGCTCCACAACAGCACCTGCAAAAAAGCTTAATGAGCTTTGTAGACTCTTACCAGATGGGTCTGAGATTTCTATTTGTTTGAACGGCGACAAGTTATCCATTGAATCTGGCTCTGGAAAGTATTCAATTTCAACTCTCCCTAGCGAAGATTTCCCTGTTTTTGATGTTGTTAGTGAAAATACAGAATTCTCCATTTTGGGGTCTGTACTAAGAAACCTAATCAGTAAAACATCTTTTGCAATGGGAAACCAAGACTGGAGACACTACCTAAATGGAATGTATTTAAATATTGAAGATAAGAGCATAACAGTAGTAACAACCGATGCTCACAGGCTTGCAATATCAACAAACACAACAACCAAAAGCATTTCAAGCGAAGTGTCAGGAATAATCCCAAGAAAATCAATTAACGAAATAGGAAAATTGCTATCTGACTCATCCGAAGAAGTATCTCTATCACTAGGAGCAAACACAATTATGTTGAAAACAGACTCAACATCATTTGTTAGCAAATTGATTGAGGGAAAATTTCCAAACTATGAGCAAGTTCTTCCAACCGGAGAAAGCTCAGTTTTATCAGTAAATACAAAACAATTATCTGAAATATTGAGCAGAGTGAGCGTCCTCTCTAGCGATAAATTTAAAGGCATTAAGTTAAATATTAAATCAAGCGAGGTTTTGGTTTCAGCCAACAATCCAGAGCAAGAGGAGGGTGAGGAAAGCTTTAAATCAAACTACAGTGGAGATGACATGGAGATTGCTTTCAATGTAAATTATATTCAAGAGGTTTTATCTAACATAGATTCAAAAGACTGCAATATAAACCTTTACGGCTCAGATAAAAGCTGTCTAATAAGCCCGTCTGACGACCCAGATTTAAAATATGTAGTGATGCCGCTTTTAATCTAAAAGTGTCAATAAAAAGAATATCAATCTCAAACTTTCGATGTTTTGATGATGTTGATATTGAATTTTCAAAATTAAACAACTTTATACATGGAGCAAACGGTTCAGGAAAGACATCTATACTCGAAGCCCTATATTTTTGCTCAACAGGAAGATCATTTAAAAGCTCTAATAAGAATCTTTGTATCCAGAGTGACAAAGAGGCATTCAAAATTCAAGTCGGCACTTTTGACAACAATAAGATTTGTGTTTTGAAAGAAGCAAAGAGATCTATTTCCTTAGAAATCAATGAAAGCAAAGCAACCTCAATCGAGCTATTTAGGACAATTCCCTCTACGCTTCTTGATAATAAAACATTTTCAATGTTTGCAGACACGCCAAAGTACAGAAGAAAAATACTCGACAGATGCTTAATGGCTTCTGATAAAAGCTACAGCAAAGATTTTTTTTCTTTCCACAGATCTTTAAAACAAAGGAATGCAGCTTTAAAGTTTAAAAAGCTTACTAATATTGATATATGGTCTGAGATATTTATTAATTCCGGAACCTCCATTTCAAAAAAAAGAAATAGCTTTTTTGAAGAAACAAAAAAAATATTTTTTAGCTTTGCTAAAAGCCTAAACGATACAAGAGTTCTTGAAATTATTAGCTCTTTAGAAATCCTTTTTAATAAAGGTTGGTCTAACGATCACTCTCTAAAAGAAGTCTTAGAACTCAACAGAGATATTGATCAAAGAAAAGCATCAACAACATCAGGACCTCACAGAGCAGACATCAAATTCCTAATAAAAGATTCTGACATTAAATATATATTATCTAGAGGAGAGCAAAAGTTTATGTCGATCTTGTGGTGCCTTTCAATGCATAAAACCCTTTCGGATTTTTACGGGGTTAAGCCTTTTTTAATCATTGATGACATACATTCTGAGCTAGATGAAGATTTTTACAATGAATTAATAAATTTTCTCCCAAAAACAGCAAATCAATTGTTTTTTTCGGACATTAATAATCCATTTAATAGTAAAATAAAGGATCAATTAAAGGAGTTAAAAAAGTTCCACGTGGAACAATTTACTAATGCCGAAAAAACAAAATAAAAAAGGATCCTACGACTCATCAAACATTCAGGTTCTAAAAGGGCTTGAAGCAGTTAAAAAAAGACCAGGAATGTATATAGGTGATACTGATGACGGTTCTGGGCTTCATCATATGGTTTTTGAGGTTGTAGATAACTGTATTGATGAAGCAATGGCAGGTCACTGCTCGGAAATAGTTGTTTCAATTAATAAAAACGGGTCAATAACTGTGAAAGATAACGGCAGAGGAATACCTGTAGATACCCATAAAAAAGAAAAAGTTCCTGCAGCTGAACTTATTATGACAACGCTTCACTCCGGCGGAAAATTTGATGACAACAGTTATAAGGTCTCCGGAGGCCTTCATGGTGTAGGTGTATCTGTTGTTAACGCACTTTCTGAGGAACTAACGCTGAAAATTTGCAGAGATGGCGGACAATATGAACAAAAATATTCAAATGGCAAAGCCCAAACAAAATTAAAAAAAGTTAAAGCTTCAAAAGAAACAGGAACTGAGATTACATTTAAGCCATCTAAAGAGATATTTTCTTTCGTTAACTTTGATATAGATAAGATAAATAAAAGAGTTCAGGAGTTATCTTTCCTTAATGCTGGAGTCAACATTCTTGTTGAAGATAAAAAAACAGGTAAATCGAAGAAATTTTCCAATAGCGGTGGATTATCTAGTTACGTTAAATTTTTAAAAGGAAGAAAACAAAACATATCTGAAATATTTCATTGCGA
>Ga0207985_1000097_pt1 | contig 21216 bp, 18 predicted proteins | sample ETNtaG_3_FD_185761 | JGI IMG/M metagenome (GOLD analysis project Ga0207985, IMG submission 185761) | Marine microbial and viral communities from oxygen minimum zone, Eastern Pacific Ocean - ETNP201302SV84 (SPAdes) (version 2) | ecosystem: Environmental > Aquatic > Marine > Unclassified ...
CTAGTTTTAAACTTGAGAACATTTATGAGCTTGGAGCCTTTGGAGTCATAGTCTTTTTATTAGTTTTATGTATCCTTCCAATTGGCTCTAAAAAGATAATCTTACCTAACAGGCCTATCTTCACTAATGCTTCTTGGTGTGCAATGATGTTTGTAGCTGGTATGGGTGCTTCAATTCTTTGGGCATCCCCAGTTGAGTGGGCTCAAACAATTAACTCAAAGCCATTTGGCTTAGATTCTACCTCCAATGGAATTATAGAATATAGTCAAGCATACCCTCTCTTCCACTGGGGCTTTGTTGGATGGGCATTATATGCACTTCCCGGGGTAGCTTTTACAATAGCAATCTTAAAAAATCCCAATATACAGCTAACTTTTGGAGGGATATTAGTTAAGGGTGATAATGTTTTAAGCAAACTATTAAAAAACATTTTTGATATTGTATTTATTTTAGCAATTCTTGCTGGTGCAGGTGTTGGTATGGGCGTAGCTTTTCCAGTAATAGCAGAAATGACCTCCTATTTACTTGGAATGGATAACTCATTCACTTTTCAAATATTTGTTCTTCTTTTTTGTTTATGTATATTTGGAACTAGTGTTTATAAAGGTCTAGAAAGTGGAATTAAAAGACTTAGTAATCTAAATGTATTTCTTGTGATTATTATGCTTTTTATAATACTGATAATTGGGCCAACCAAATATATTATAAGTAATTCAATTGAATCAACTTTTTTTATGCTCAAAAATTACATTAATATGAGTTTTTTCTCTGAAAGCTCATTTGCACAGAGCTGGACTGTTTTCTATTGGGCTTGGTGGATGGCATTAGCGCCATTTGTAGGAACATTTATCCTCCAAATCTCAAATGATAAATCTATAAGACAAATGATACTAGGAACAATCTTTATAGGCTCTTTAGCAACTTTTCTACATTTCTATGTTCTCGGGGGACTGACTTTAAATCTTTATGAAAGAGGCTTAATGGATGTACCAGAAATGATTAAAGATATACCAAGCGGAAGAATTGCTCTTGAAGCATTGCTTACTCTACCGATGGGATATTATTTAATAATACTTTATGCATTCATTGCTACAATTTTTCTTTGCACAACTTATGACTCGTGCTCCTATGTTTTGGCTTCAACAGCAATGAAACAAGCTTCAAAGAAACCAACTAAATCATTAAGAATAATCTTTGCAGTTCTTCTTGTCGTTCAACCCATTATAATAATGTCACTTGATGGTATTGATAGTATTAAATATATTTTAGTGCTCTCATCTATACCCCTGATATTTATATATGCTCTTATGATTTTTTACATATCGAAAAATGCACTTAAAAACTAGTCTTGGGTCTGCATATATTCATAATTTGGATTTAGTTGATGAGTCAAAAGAGGTTATTTTATTTGTTCCAGGAGCTGGAATGGATCATAGAGTTGCAGACTTATTTCATCCCAATCCAGAAATATATAATAAAGTCATTTCAATTGATCTTCCTGGACATGGTGGCTCTCTTCCTACTGATGCTTCGACTATTGAAGAATATGCTGACTTTATTTCAGCTTGTCTTGAGAAGTTAGGACTTAGTGATTTACATCTTTGCGGTCACAGCATGGGTGGTATAGTTTGTATGTCTCTTGCATCTTTAAATAGGAAAATATTTAAAAGTGTATCTATCTTTAATTGTCAATATCCTCTATTTGTAGGCTCTGCTCTTCTTGATGATTCTTCAAGAAATTTAGATGGAGCTGCAGATTTTCTTACCAAATATGGAATTCATAAAATACCATCAAAAGAAAAACCTACGAAAGCTTTTGGCATTAAGGGAAGCAGTTTTTACAAGAAAACAAATGGAAAAGTTAATAGTCCGTATGGATCAAAGAATATTGATGATCCAGATAGAGAGATTGCCTTGTATGATCTAAAAAAACTATTTAATCAAGTTTCTAAAGATATCCTTGCTACAGACATGAATGCTTGTATGGAATTTCGAATGGATGAAAAAGAAATAAAGAAGTTAAAAGATATAAACGTCATTATTGGTGAGATGGATAAGTTGGTATCACCAAAAAAAATTGATGAAATGATTAAGATGCTTGGAAGTGCCAAGCTAAAAAAAATGGAAGGTGTTGCACACTTTCCATTTTTTGAAGATCCTAAGGTTTTAAGTAAGACCTTAGAAGAAGTTTTTAATACTTATATCTAATTCTTATACCAATTACTCTTGGTTGAGAACTAGTCAGCCTTTCGTCACCAAAGTCATCATAAAGGCCTAATACAGGTCTGGTGTCATTAGCATTGTTTATGAAGAGCTCTCCAGAAACTCCGCCACCAAAATCCATGCCGGTTCTAACATTCATCATTGAATAAGATGGCATAGCTGTTGTATTTGTTTCATTAGCCCATCTTCTACTTGTATATGAAGAATCTAAGCTGAAGTAAGCTGGCTTTCCTGCAAGTTCAAAGTCTTTATCCATTGTGAAGATAAATCTTTTCTCAGGAACATATGCAAGCGTGTTTCCTTTATTACCTAGAACTGTTCCGCCAGCATCAACAATATCATCATCCATAGTAGGATCATTGAAATTAGCCATAAGTGACATTGAGAAAGAATCTGAAATATTGAAATAAGAGGCCATTTCCGCTCCTTGAACAGTCGCCATACCTACATTATCTACATAAGCAACAGTTAAAAGATCATATACGTATCTAGTAGATTGATAGTCTTCCCAATTCATGGCGTAGACAAGTCCATTAAAAGTAACTTTTCCATCAGCCAATGAAGATTTCCAACCAAATTCTAGATTCCTCAATAAATCTGATGTATATGTATCTGGAACTAGTTCAGCAGTCCTGCCTGTTGTTCTATTGATACCACTTGGTCTAAATCCTTCTGAATAAGTTGCATAAACCAAAAGATTATCATTAGGTTTGTGAGATAAATTAAACTTTGGAGCTACTCCATCATCATCAAACTTATAAACATTCGTTCTTCCTACAAAACCTAAATTTGGATCTGTTTCGTAATACCCGAAATATCCATCTTTTGCATCAAAAACATTTTCAGTTTCATATTTTCTAAAGCCAACTGTTAAATCTGTTTTATCAGAAACTGGCACGGTTACTTCACCAAAAAATGCTTTTTGTTTATCTGATCTAATATTATCCTGAGCCCACCATCTATTATCAACAACTGTTATTGATGTTGCTAACTGACCAGTAAAATCATAATAGGTTTGATACTCATGATCATTTTCTTCATGAAATACACCAAGAATCCACTGATAACCAGAATCAGTTACAGACTGAATTCTTAGCTCATTTGAAGTTCTTTCAAATTCATCAAACTGAGTATAGAAAACTCTTGGATCAGTTGATGCATAGTAGTCGTAGTCATAATAATATGCTGCATAGTAGTCATAACCATAGTAATAAACATACTGTGTATAGTCATAAGTATAGGCAATATCTCTGTCGAACATTGAGCTTGTAAAAGTAAAATCAATGTTATCAGTCAATGCACCACTCAGCGTTAGCGAGGCTTGCTCAAAATTGTCTTCAAAAGTTTCTGGCGTATATCTGGAAACTTTTCTAGCTCCTTCAGCTACGTCTGACTCCCATGATCCATTATTGAAATACTCTTGTTTCAAAAATGATATATCTAAATTTAAGCCGCTATCAAATTCATTAGAAAACCTTACACGATGTCCTTTTTTATCGCTCGAGTTATAGTCTTCTTCAAGATCAATATAATCAGAATTTGAATGGGAACCTAAATATGTAAAGTTTTGTGTTGTTTCAACATTATCAAGCCATCCACCCGCATGTAGATCGTACATGCTCACTCTTAAAGCAGCAGAGCTCATGGATTCATCAACAAATCCAAGAGGTATATTTACAAATGCTTCTAAAGATCTGTCTGGAGTCCCATCATGAACATCGCCATACTCCAAATCAAAACCAAGGTCTATCTCATCGGGATTAGGTTTCTTTGTAATAATTCTTACGGTACCTGCTTGCGAAGATGAACCATAAAGTGTTCCTTGTGGACCAGTTAGTATCTCAACTCTTTCAATATCATAAACATGAAGGTCGGGGTTACCTCCAATTGTTGATAAAGGTTGCTCATCTATATATAAAGCTGTTGATGCTTGAGCACCTGCTCTATTTCCAAAACCACCATCTGATACACCTCGAATATAGAAATATGAATTACCACTTCCACTATCATCTACTGTGATACTTGGGACCAGGTTAGCGATATCATTAAAATCAGAGATATTTTTAGCTTCTAATTCTTCAGATGTGATTGCTTGAACCGCCATTGGAAGATCCTGAAGGTTTGCTTCTCTTTTTGATGCAGTAACAACAACTTCTTCGACATCCTCTTCAGCAAAAACTGAATCAGTTTGAGAAAAACCAAGACCTATCGATAATGCACCAAGATAGGACATTGCATTACGGTTATCTTTAAAGATATCTTTAAGTAATATGGTTAATGGATCTGCTTTCTTTTGAAAAAGCGGTTTAAGTATAACTTTGTTTGTGTTCATAACTCCCCCCTTTGCTAAATATGCAAAAAATTAATAAAACACCAAAAAATTATAGCATTAAAGGCATAAATTAGTTAAGTATGGGGTTAAATAATAGATTTATGCCCCACTTATAGGGTTTAGGCCAATCATGGTCATTATTATGGTCTAGTATTGATGTAATGGTTACTCCATCATCACAATCATAAAAATGGGCTTCAGAAATATTTGCTGGAGATAATATTTCTTTTGTTGTGGAATTAGAACAATTAAAGGCATTCTTCCAGTCATTTACTGTATTTTGCATCGGTTCATAAAAATAACCATCAGAAGCTAAAATATCTTCAGGTGGCACTGTAGTATCATTTTTTGCACCATAGATAACCATTGTTATAGGTTTTTTAGGGGTACAACTCATTCCGAGAGCTTGCATTCCTTCAATATTGATAATTGCATCAACTTTATCAGTAAGATTGCATCCAATTGCTTGCGCAATCATACCTCCATTACTCATCCCAATAACAACAACTCTTTGAATGTCATATTTATTTTTGTGATGATCGATAACTTTTTCTATGAAGCCAATATCGTCTCCACAACTAGCCCATGAACATCTATGGGGATTTTTGCAGTCTGGAGGGTATGGATAATAATCTCTATCGATATCACAAATATCACCTTTTGGACCTTCACCAATTGATCCAGTTAAATCATTCCATGAGCTAAAATTTCTTCCATTGGCATTAAAAGATTTTCCTTCGGGATATGCACCAATAAAATTATTAATTTCCAAAAAATTATTAAAATTTGCCTCACCTTTTCTTATAAATGATTTTGCATTCCCTGTATAACCATGTAAACCAACTACTAATGTCATGCCTTTAGTAACATCTGAAGGTACATAAGTGAAAAAAGTTCTTATTGATTCATCATGAATAATGGTGGTTTCTTGCATTGTATTGTTGTTCGATGAACAGCTTAAAATAAAGAAAATAGTTAATAGTATTGATTTATTCATACTTTAATAAAGTCCTCCATCAATGATAACAATTCATCTTTGCTTGGTTCATTTTGTATTTCATGCCTCATACCCGCAAATTTTTTTATATAAACATTGTTAAACCTTCTGCATAAATGGTTATATAGGCCATCAATTCCACTTCCATTAACGATACATGGATCTTCAGCACCCCCTGCTAAGAAGACTTTTATATCATTACTGAGATTTAAGAAAGTATCATCTCTTAAAACCATCTCACTACCATAAACAAAATCTAACCACAGAGAGTTGGAGCAATTAAACCCACAGTTTGGATCATCAATATATTTATCAACAACTTCAATATCTTTTGCAAGCCAGTCAAAATCAGTTCTAGGGTTTTTAAAAACAGAATTCAAAGTTTGAAAAGTTATTTTATGCACCTTACTATTTTCATTTATTCTAAGAATTATTTTTTCTAAATATAAAAGGATTTTCATAAAATACAATTGCCCTTTTGATGGAAGAAAGGTTCCTGTGAGAAAAATACCTTTTAGATTTTTAATTCTTCTTAATGAAGAAATAGTTATAAATGCACCCATACTATGACCAAATACATATGAGGGAATACTTGGGTAAAGACTATAGAAATGGTCAGCTACAATACATGCTTCATTGCAAACTTTAGTCCAGCCCTTCGATTTTGCAAAGATTCCTTCGCCATTTGCCTTATTATTTCCATGACCTAGATGATTATGTCCAATAACGTGAAATCCAAAGGAATTTAATTTCAGGGCAAATTGATCATACCTATCAATATGCTCAGCCATTCCATGATGGATATAAAAAATACCCCTTGGATTTTCATGAAAAGTTTTCCAAAAATTCACTGATAATTCTTTGTGATCAATTTTGACTGATATTTTTTCCATAAAGTTATAAAATATAATCACTTGTTTAAAGACAAAATGCAAAATATTTATATTACTGGTACTGGGTTCTGTATACCTGAAGATGGTTTAACTACCAATGATGAGGTTGTTAACTCATATAATGCCTACGTAGATAACTTTAACTTAGATAATGCAGAAGCTATTTCTAATGGAACTTTGGAGGCTTTATCTCACTCAAGTTCAGAATTTATCGAAAAAGCATCTGGGATTAAAACAAGGTATTTATATGATAAAAATAATTGTCTAGATCCCAAGAGGATGAAACCAAAAACTAGACCAGAATTACCTGACAATACCTCAATTCTTGCTGAGATGGGAATTGAATCAGCTAAAAAAGCAATTGCCAATGCTGGTATCACTGTAGATGATATAGATGGAATTATCTTAGGGACATCTCATTCAGCTAGAAACTATCCAGCTATTGCAATTGAAATCCAAGAAGCTCTTGGTATCAATGGCTATGCATATGATATGTTGGTTGGCTGCTCTTCCACTACTTTTGCAATTAGTAATGCTTACAGTGATATAGCATCCGGTTTAGCCTCTACAATCCTTGTTATTAACCCGGAATTAACATCTCCAGGAAATGATTTCAAAGTTAGGGATAGTCATTTTATTTTTGGAGATGCATCTGTTGCTACTATTGTTCAAGGCAATCTAGACAATCCAAAAGATGTATTCCAAATTAAAGACAGAGAGCTAGTTACTCAATATTCAAATAATATTAGGAGTGACTTTAGCTACATGAATAGAACTGATGACTTAAATAGAGGTGATGCGGTGATGTTTAGGCAAAATGGTAGAAGTGTCTTCAAAGAAGTCTGCCCCATGGTTGTTGAAATAATTAGTGACCAACTTACAAAACTAAAATTTAAACCCGATGATATTAAAAGATTCTGGTTGCACCAGGCAAATGGAAATATGATCAATTTTGTAGCAAAAAAGCTTAAAGGTGATGACTATGAGCCTCAAGTTGCACCAATGATATTAGAAAAATATGGTAATGTTGCTTCAGCTGGTTCACTCATTGCGTTTCATGAAACTAAAGATGACTTTGAATCTGGAGAAATGGGAGTTATTTGTTCTTTTGGTGCAGGATATTCAATATGCTCACTAGTTGTGGAGAAGGTTTAATATGGATACATCAATAGTAATTTTTATAATAACCCTCATTTTTATGAGCTTTTATATCTTTAATGAGGCTCGACCAGAAGGTTCTAAATTTTCTGAAACTATAAGGGAAACTTTAAAAAGATTTTTTAGAAAAAGATAATGGTCTCTTTTAATTCACACAGGGTAAGAAAATTTACTCTAGTAGTGGCTGTTATTTTTGCTGCTGCTATAGGAAGTATGGCTTCAACAACTGCTGGTACTGATTCTTGGTATTTATCGCTTAATAAGAGTGAGCTTAATCCTCCTAGTTATGTTTTTGGCATAGTTTGGCCAATTCTTTATATATTGATGATGGTTTCGGCATTCCTTGCTTATAAAAAAGTATTTTTATTCTTTATTATTCAATTATTTTTTAATGCCGCGTGGTCATGGTTATTTTTTAGATTTCAAATGCCTTTGATTGCTCTTTTGGATATATATTTGCTAATAGCTCTAAATATTTATATCTTAAATTTGATGTACAAAGAGAATAAACTATCATTCTTTTTGTTTATCCCATATGTTGTTTGGATATCTTTTGCGAGTTACCTGAATTTATTTATTATTATAAATAACTAACGAGACCTATTACTAAACCAGTCATACAGGATGCTAAGGTTGCTCCAATTAAAGCCTTAAAAGAGACGCTTACAAGATCATTTTTTCTTTCGGGAGCCATAGCTCCAACACCAGCAACTAGAATGCCAACTGAAGAGAAGTTAGCAAAACCACATAGGGCATAAAGTGTAATAAGTTTTGATTGATCTGATAAAAGCCCAGGTTCCAAGTTTGCTAACCCAGCATAAGCAACAAATTCATTAAGTGCAGTCTTTATTCCTAATAGTTGGCCTGCAACAACAGCCTCTTCCCAAGGAATACCCATGAGCCAACATATTGGAGCGAAAACAAAACCTAAAATAGCTTGTAATGATAAATCATCATTTATTAACCCTAATAAAGAATCGACTAACGCAACTAAAGTAATAAAGACTATTAAGATTGCTCCGACACTCAGAGCAATTTCAAGACCATCCCTGGTACCCTTAGTGATTGCGTCCATTGAACTGTTATAAAGTTTTGGAAGTTTAGATTCATCAAATGTAGTTACAACATTTGATGGCATCATAATATTTGAATAAATAATTGCAGCAGGAACTGAAATTACTGAAGCAGTTATAAGATGTTGAATTAAATTGATATCAGGAAATTGACCATTAAGGATTGTTACTAAAGCAACCATAATAGATCCGGCAACTGTAGACATGCCTGCTGTAAGAAGTATTAATAGCTCCTTATTAGTCAGTCTTGAAAGATAGGGTCTTATTAACAAAGGTGCCTCAACCTGGCCAACAAATACATTTGCTGCAGCGCCTAAGCCGATTGGTCCACCAATATTGAATAGTTTCTGACAAACCTTTGAAAAAGCATCCACTATGACTTTAAGGACTTTAATGTGCCACAACCATGCAGTTAGAGCAGACATAACCAGAATAAATGGCAAAATCCCAAAAGCAAAATAAGCCGATTGTACTTGAGCTGACGGATCAGATTGAACGAAAGGCAGTCCTGGGCTTGATAGGAATCCGAATAAAAAAGAAGTTCCCTTTTGAGTTGCATTCTGTAGAGCAATAACACCATCGCCCAATGATTTAAAGAAGGTAACAATTATAGGAATTTTAATTAAGATAAAAGCTAAAAATATTTGGAAGAGTATCCCTACAGCAATATTTCTATAATTTATTGCTTTTATATTTGATGAGAATGGAATTGCTATAGCAGTAAGTCCAATAAATCCAATTAATAGTTGCAGGTAGTAAAGATCCATATCGCTAATATAGTTTTATAGCTTTGACTCTCTCTTCAAGAAAATCATGCGCTAAAACACCTCTGTCATTCTCGTTATAAACAGATTTTAAAGATACCTCAGGAGATGGATGAAGGAAAAAAGGCATGCTATATCTAGACTTAGAATCATTGGCACTGTATTCAACAACTCTATGAGGTGTACTTTTAAGATTGCCTTCTGTAATAAGTTGCATCATATCACCGATATTACAAACAATACTATTTGAGTTTGGTTTAATTGGAATCCATTCATCGTCTTTATTTTGGACTTCAAGACCACCCTCCTCAGCACCAACAAGAAGGGTTATAAGATTTATATCAGCATGAGCCCTTGCTCTTAAAATATTTTTATCAGATTCAATTGGTGGATAATGAAGCAGCCTTAGTGTTGAATTACCTCTTATGACTTTTTCTTCGAAAAAATCTTTAGGGAGCTCTAAGACTAATGCAATTGATTCAAGAACTTTTACACCGAGATGGTTTAGTGATGTAAAAAGAGTATTAAAATGGTCATTGAAGTTTGATAACTCATTTACATTTATATTTTCATGTATTCTTGAATCGAAATTTGAATCCACGTCAGGGCCTAAATGCCAAAACTCCTTTAGGTCGGCAACATTTTCTCCCAAAGCAGTTTCTTTACCAAACGGAGTATAGCCTCTAGCGCCTCCTATCTCAGGCTTGGCATACTGATTTTTTATATCCTCAGGTAGATCGAAAAACTCTTTAGCGCGGGTATAACTCTCATCTAATAGAGAGTCATCAATATCATGGTCAATGATTGTAAAAAATCCATGTGTATTTAGAGCCTCTTTTAATATTTTTAAATCTGATTCACTTTGATTTTGCAATGATACAAGAGAGATTTCTGGGATTACCGTGCTCATAGTTTTATTCTAACAAAAAAAAGGGCGGAAAAACCGCCCTTTTAAAGAATCCAACTCTAATCAGAATTCGTAAGAGAATCCTAACTGGAATCTATAAGAAGATGAATTAAAGTCTACAAAAGATGATTCATCTCTTACACCAGTAATAATCCATCTACCTTGATCATCAAGACCATCAGTCTCGAGAATCTCTTGAGTACTACCTTTATAGTATCTTACTCCCTCTGAATCGTTGAAGAAGTTAAGAATATTTACAGCATCAAAATAGATAGTGAATTTATCATCATCCATAAATCCTGGCAGCTCTTGAGCGATTCGCATATCAAGAGATCTAAAGTAATCAGCATTACCAACATTTCTTGGTGCAATTGATCCAGCATAACCAGAAAGTCCAAGTTTATTAATGTGATCAAGAACTAAAGCTTCGCTTACGCCACTATAAACAACGTTTGGATCGCCTGCTTCAGGAATGTATGCAAGTACATTATCATCATAATCAAACAAGGAGTATCTTCTCCAAGTATAACTGTAAGGTCTGCCTGATTGAGCATTCCAGAATAATGAAAATGTAGTAGCTTTTCTTGAACCTTCATTAAGAACATAATCTAATCCAGCTATTAGTCTGTGATCAGTATTCCATGCAGATTCACCAAGAGATGGTGTTAATGCATCCGCTCTAGCAGTTCCTCTATATAGAGACTGAGCTCTAGCTTGCGAGCCATCCCATAGAGAATCAGAATCAACACTTGTATAACTAGCAAAAGCATTTACACCATTATCAAATTGCTTATCAATAGATAGAGTAAATGACTCCATGCCACCTTTACTTGTATTACTCATAACAATGTTCTGAGTATATTCTTCGTTATAGATAGTTCTGCCGTCAGCAGCTACTTGGTCAATGCCTCCATTTTCAACACCTAAATCAGTGAAGTTGACTGCATCAATAACATCACTCTTAATGTAGTTAGCTGTAAGTCTAGCTCCACCTCTTAAATATAATGTTAGATCCATAGACATTTTTAAATCAGATGGTACTTGGAAATCTGGATCATTCGCTACAGCAGCACCAGCACCAGCATAAGCTGATACATCACCACAATCTCCATATTCATTCGGTTGTGCATCTGCTAATAGACAAGTCAGATTTAAACCATCATAGTAATCTCTCCAGTCTCCTGTTCCCAAGTTGATATCTGTAGCCCAGTCTCCAAAGTAAACGGTAGCAACACCTGTATTAGCTGCTGGGTTTGTCATCCATACCTGAGGAACTCTTCCTGAAAATACACCGATACCACCAGATAATTCAGCTCCTTCAACTCTATCCATGCCACTAATTAGCTTAGTGCCACCGATATCAAGCTTATACCCAAATCTTGGCTGTATAACTGATGAATCCAGAGGAACAGTATTGCTAAATCCTGCTAATGCTTCAAATGCAGCATTGTAACCTGAAGTATTTTCTGGCTGTTCAATAGTATCAACTCTAACACCGAAATTAAGTGTAAGGATATCACTTACATCAACTACATCTTCAATGTAGAAAGTTGACATATCTATATCTACTATTGCAGCACCATCCATAAGGTTACCTGTAACAGGTTTAATGAATCTTAAATAAGATAAGTTACCATTAAGGAAGTCATCTACACTATTCCATCTAAATCTTCCGTTTTCGAATGCGATAAATAAATTTGAGACAAATTTCTCATGCATGTCATAACCAACAGAAATTGTATGATTTCCTCTTAAAAGTGTAGCTTTTAAATTAAGGATCTGTTCATCGATATTTGTTTCATTTGCACTTCTGTACTGCTCACTTGTTGGATAAACATATTCGCCACTTGAAAGAGTAATTCTATGGTGACCGAAGTTTTCACCACCAAGAGAGTCTTGGTCATTCTTGTAGACGATATCTGAGTATTTCATTTCTACAGAAAGATCATCACTTATATCACCGACATAGGTAAAAGTGCTCTTCTCTCTATCGATTGGATATACGTAGTAGTGAGATGAGAATACATAGTTTTGATTTGGTCTATCGTACTCTCTAATATTAATATCTTGAGTTTCTTGATAAATATACTCAACTCTGTGATTATCATTAATTGCATAGTCAAGCTTCAACAGAGTTTGTTCCTGAGACTCAGGTGGCGCGTTAAATATTGGCCATCCAGCATCATAGTTATATCTCTGCATAAGGAAATCTTTAATTTGAAGAAGTTCAGCTTCATCTTCTGCAGCAATTGGCTGTGAGTTACTTGGAGAGAATCTTTCAGATTCTTCATAACCAACAAAGAAGAATAATTTGTCTTCAATAATTGGTCCACCAAAAACAAAACCTTTTGTTTCATCAGAGAACTGATTAATGGGTTCTCCATTAACATCACCAACATTTGTTTGATCAGTGTCATAGCCATAAACCTTTCCTTCAAATTCATTGGTTCCAGACTTTGTAACAGCATTGATATTGGCACCACCAAAGTTTCCTTTAGTTACGCTATATGGTGCAAAATCAACTCTGATCTGAGCAAGTGTTTCAACACTAATTGGGTTTCTCACTGAAGCAAATCCATTAGCATTTAGGCCGAGTGGATCATTAGCAGCAACACCATCAATTGTGAAGTTGTTATATCTATTATTTGAACCTAATGCAGAAATCTGAACATCTCTAAAAGAACCTTGGATTGCAAATCTTGAATCTCTTTTCAAGAAGTCTCCAATACCTTTATCGATAGATGCTGTTAAAGCAATATCATCAGCTGTAATTGTTGATCCAGGTCCAGAAGACGAGATTCCAGATCTAACACCAGTAACAACTACATCTTCAATTGCTGATGAGCTAACAAGCACAACATCAAATGAATTTGATTCAGCTAAGGTTAAATAAACGTTATCAACCCTTTCTGTATTAAATCCTGCAGCGCTTGCAGTAATTACATAGGGGCCTCCGGGTCTTAAACCGGAAAAGTTAAAATTACCAGAATCATTAGCGGCTGAAGTCTTTGTGCTGCCGGTTGGAACGTGCTCAACAGTAATCGTTGCTCCTGGAACATTAACTGAACCAGAAACAGAAGAAGACGTGTCATTCGCAGCAAAGGAAAAGCCGATAAAGAAAACTGATAAAGAAATTAGGATTTTTTTCATAATACTCCTCTTAAGTTATCCGTTAGGGGTTATTCATATTCTACGCCTATTTCAGATAGCTTCAACAATTAAATTCAACAATGTTGTGACAAAAACTTATTTACAGAAAATAACGTCTTTATTTAGGTACTTTTGAAGGGGTTTGGGAATCTTAATGCAGTCTTTATCATCATAAAAATTCTCGATTATGGCAACAAGGGTTCTACCAACTGCAAGTGCAGAACCATTTAAGGTATGAGGAAAAATCTTGTTCCCGTCTTCATTTAATCTTATTTTTGATCTTCTAGACTGAAAATCAGTAAAGTTAGAACATGATGAAATCTCTCTATATTTATTTTGGCTAGGAATCCAAACCTCGATATCGTAAGTTTTTGCTGATGAAAATCCCATGTCACCTCCGCATAATTGGACAACCTGATATGGTAATTCTAAGAGCTGAAGAATTGTTTCAGCATTACTTAATAAACTCTCAAGAGCAGAATCTGATTCACTAGGATGAACAATCTGAACTATTTCAACTTTTTCAAATTGATGTTGTCTTATAAGACCTTTTGTATCTTTACCATAACTACCTGCTTCTGATCTAAAGCAAGGCGTATGAGATGTTACTTTGATTGGCAGACTGCCCTGCTCCAATATCGAATCAGCATAAAGATTTGTTAGTGGAACTTCAGCAGTTGGAATTAAATATAAATCTTCGGTTATTTTGAAGAGATCTTCTTCAAATTTTGGAAGTTGACCAGTTCCAGTTAGGCTTCGTGAATTTGCCATGAAAGGAACATATCGCTCTTCATAACCATTTTTTTCAGCCACATCAAGCATAAATGAAATAAGTGCTCGATGAAGTTTAGCTATATCATCTTTTAAAACTGCAAATCTCGATCCAGCGAGTTTAACAGCAGATTCGGTATCAATATCAGATGCTATCTCAAGATGATCGATTGAATCTTTTTTTTGAACCTCTCCAAAAGTTTTAATAACTTTATTATCATCTTCGCTATCCCCCTCCTCCACATCTTCATGAGGAATATTTGGAATATCTAATAGGAAATTATTTAAACGGGAAAGTGCTTTGTTTAGCAACTCCTCTTTTTCTAAAAGATTTCCTTTAATTTTATCCAGTTGATTAGATAATTCAGTTGTGTCTTGATTGTTTTTTTTAAGTTCTCCAAAGTCTTTTGATAACTTATTCTTCAGGCTTTTAAAGTCTTCAACTTCGGTCTGTAAGGTCTTTCTATTTAAATCGATTTCATTAAAAAGCTCAGTGTTTAAGTCATAGTTCTTAATTTTTAGATTATTCTTTACCTTTTCAGGATCTGCTCTAAGTAAATTTATATCAATCATTTTAAAAAAACTGTAAGGCCTATATATGTAGCAACTATTGTAAAACTAAAAGTTAAAATAACATAGGTAATGCCACTTAGGATGTTTGAATTAAATAATTCAATTATTTGTATTGAAAATGCTGACATCGTCGTAAAAGAACCAAGGAAGCCAATTACAAAAAAGAAATACATTGGTGAAGATTTACTAGCAAAAAAACCTGCAACACACCCTACAATAAAACAACCAAGAACATTTACAGAAAGTGTTCCAAAGGGTATTAAGTTGGGAATATTATTGTTTACATATTCGGTTAACAAAAATCTTAATACGGCTCCAAGCCCACCTCCTAAAGCAATATATAAAAGACTCATGATAGTTTGTTAAGGAATATTGAGTTATCGACCCCAAAATTATCTTTAAATTGAATAATTAAAGTCTCTTCCTCTATCAAAGAGATTTTGAAAACCTGTTTAGTCAATTTATCGGTAACATACACAAAGTCTTCAAGAGTGATCACATTTAAAGAGTCATCATCTTGAGGTATCTTCTTTTTGGAAATAATGCTAATTATTGGGAAATCATTTTTAGAGTATTCAAATGTTCTTTGTTGTGCGAAATCAATGTCGTTATAAGTAATGAAGTTTTTGCTTATTAGATAACTTTCTTTATAAGGAGAAACAATTTCTAAATAAATCTGGAGTGTATCTAAAATTAATTTACCTGAGATTACTTCAATTGAATTTTCTGAAACCTGCTCATATGAAAACCTGTTTTCGTTAAGGAAATTATTAATATTATCAATTTGAGAATTTGCATAAATATTAAAACAAAGAAAATAAAGAAGGAAAGCTTTCAAATACATCTAATTTCTTTTTGGTACTAAAACTTCTCTTGACCCATTTGAACTCATTTCGGAAACCAATCCTGCTGCCTCCATTGACTCAATAATTCTTGCTGCCCTGTTATATCCAATCCTTAACTTTCTTTGAACAGCTGAAATAGAAGCTCTTCTAGATTCAATAACGAAATTAACAGCCTCATCATAAAGCTCATCGTCCTCCTCACCAGATGATCCAGATGCATTAGACCAACCCGGTATTGGGCCAGTATCCTGAAGATCTGATGTTATCTCATCTATAAAATCTGGAGTTCCTCTTTTTTTCCAGTCATCGACTACTCTATGTACTTCATCGTCGCCAACGAAAGCGCCATGCACTCTTGCAGGAACGCCTTGTCCTGCAGGAAGATATAACATATCACCATATCCTAAAAGCTGTTCAGCTCCTCCTTGGTCTAAAACTGTTCTTGAATCAATTTTGGTTGAAACTTGAAAAGAAATTCTTGTTGGAATATTAGCTTTAATTAATCCTGTAATTACATCCACCGAAGGTCTTTGGGTAGCAAGAATTAAATGAATTCCAGCAGCCCTCGCTTTTTGAGCAATTCTTGCAATAAGGTGTTCAACTTTTTTTCCAACCAACATCATCATATCTGCAAACTCATCAACAACTACAACAATTGACGGCAGCTCCTCTAGGTAGTCTTCCTCATCTTCCTTCAACGGATTCTGAATAGACTCACCTTTTTCTGAAGCATCCCTAATTGTTGAGTTAAAGCTTGCTAGATTTCTTACTCCCATTGCAGACATTAATTTATACCTTCTATCCATCTCAGCTACACACCATCGCAATCCATTTGCTGCATCAGACATGTCTGTAATAACCGGAGTCAAAAGATGTGGAATACCATCATAAACAGAAAGCTCTAGCATTTTTGGATCAATCAATATCAGTCTCACGTCCTCGGGATCAGATTTAAATAATAAACTTAATAGCATTGCATTAATTCCAACTGATTTTCCTGAACCAGTTGTTCCTGCTACAAGAAGATGAGGCATCTTTTCTAAATTTACAACAACGGCTTTACCAGCAATATCCTTCCCGAGGGCAAGAGATAAATGTGACTTTGAGTTCTCAAAGGCTGCAGATGCAAGAATCTCTTTAAGTCGAACCATCTTTCTATTTGTATTTGGTATCTCAATACCCACAACAGATTTACCTTCAATAACTTCAACTACTCTTACACTGCTCACAGCTAGCGATCTAGCAATATCTTGAGCAATATTTGTAATTTTATTTGCTTTTGTACCAGGAGCTGGCTGAATCTCAAATCTAGTAACAACCGGACCTGGTAAAACAGAAACAACCTCTGCTTCAATTCCAAATTCATCTAACTTGATCTCAAGAAGCTCCGATAAGGATTCGAGATCCTCTTTACTTAGAGAGTCTCCATCATCTAGTGCTCTATCTAAGAGCTCAGTGCTGGGCATTTTTGTAACAGGCTCCTCATCTTTACCCATATCCGATTCAGATAAATCAACTTTATTTTCGGATTTATCACTTTTAAGATTTATTACACTTTGAGTTTTAGGGACAGCTTTTATCTCTGGAGATTTTTTTGTTGGAGCTTTAACAGGCTTTGACTTCGAAGACTCAATCTGCTTATTTTTTTGTATATCTTTTATATTTCCTATTAAACTTTTAATACTAGCAAAAGAACTAGAAATGAGCTTTTCTAAAAATTTAAAGACATTTTCAAGTAATGATCTAGTTAATGAAGACATCTTTAAGATCAATTTACCAGCATATGTAAAAAGTAATGACCAAGAAATATTTAGACCAAGTGTGACTGAGGGTATTAAGAATATTAATAGAAATAATAGGCTCCCAATTAAGCCAAAAATTAACACTAAGTTTGAAAAAATAGACTTGCCAAGGAAGCCGCCTGATGACCCTTGAGGAAAAGACTGGCCTGCAATATAAAACTCACACAAAGCAGTAAAACATATTAATGAGAGAAGTCCTCCTATAACCCTAAATAAAAACTTTGGACTTGATAAATTAAATATTTTTGGAGCTAGTGACTCAAGTGACCACAAAGAAATAAATAGCAGCAAAAGATAAGAGCCTAACCCTATAGTTGATAGCAAGACATCTGAAATAACTGCTCCTGCAGGACCACCCAGATTCAAAACATTCGGATCATTCGTCTGATAAAAATATGCTGAATCTGCAGCATTGTAAGAAATCAATGAAATTAATATATAAATCGAAAAGCCAATAAGGCCAAAGCCTAAGAAGTTGGAAAGTATTTTTACTGGTTGATTATCAGTATTTACTTTTTTAATAGCAATTATTATTCTCCGAAATATCAATTATATTAGTTCTTTAATATAATTTCTTCATAATTGAACTATAATTTTATTTCTAAAAGTATGACAGATAATAAACTAATAATTCTTGGATCAGGGCCTGCAGGCTATGCAGCATCAATTTATGCAGCTAGAGCAGGATTAAATCCTATTATTATCGCTGGAGCAGAACCTGGCGGACAATTAACAACAACTACTGAAGTAGAGAATTGGCCTGGCGATAGTGATGATCTTCAAGGGCCTGATTTAATGGAAAGAATGAAAAAACATGCTGAAAAATTTGGTGTTGAAATAATTAATGATCATATTTCAAAAGTAAATCTTGAACAGTCACCATTTCTTCTAAAAGGAACAAATTCTTACGAAGCTGATACATTGATAATAGCTACTGGTGCATCTGCCAAATATTTAGGTCTTCCATCAGAGCAAGAGTTTCTAGGTAGAGGTGTCTCCGCATGTGCAACTTGCGATGGTTTCTTTTATAAGGGTCAAGAGGTAGCTGTAATTGGTGGTGGAAATACTGCTGCTGAAGAGGCGCTTTATCTTGCAAATATTTGTGCAAAAGTCCACCTAGTTCATAGAAGAGATGAATTAAGGGCGGAGAAAATACTTCAAGATAGAATATTTAAGAAAGCTGATGAAGGAATAATTGAAATACACTGGAACAGCGAACTAGAAGAGATTCTGGGAGATACTAGCGGTGTTACAGGTATTAAACTTAAAAACAAAGATAGCTCAATATCATCAATAGATTTACATGGAGTTTTTATTGCAATTGGCCATAATCCAAACACCGAAATATTTGATGGTCAGCTAGATATGAAAGATGGATATATTGTAATTAAATCTGGTTTAGACGGTTCAGTGACGCAAACATCTGTTCCAGGAGTTTTTGCTGCTGGCGATGTTGCCGATAAGGTTTACAGACAAGCAATTACTTCTGCAGGGTTTGGATGTATGGCAGCATTGGATGCTGAGAAGTTTCTATCTGATTAAATTATTGTCCAGAAACCCAAAAAAGAGCTGCAACAACAAAACAAATTACCAGAACCAAAGCAACCCTAGCATCAGATCTTGAATCTTCATTTGATTCTTTATCTTCATAAAATTCTTCAAAATCATCCGACATATTAATCTCCGTGTTTAATAACTACTCTTCCAAGCTGAAGTCCTTCTAATATTTTTTCAATCTCAGAATCTAACTCGCTTAATTGTATAGTTTTTGTTTGTTCAGATAAATCTAATTTCCACTCATCTGCTAATTTCTCCCAAAGATATTTTTTAAGCTCAATTGATGATTCAGCTGAATCAATCCCGATCAAAGAAATACCTCTTAAAATAAATGGAAAAACTGAGGACTGAAAAGATGCGCCAGCAACATTACCACAACATGCAATTGAACCCTTTTGAGCTGTTTGAGAAATAATTTTAGCTAGGATTTCTCCGCCAACTGCATCAACACCTCCACCAAATGCAGTTTTATCCAGAGGGCGAACACCGCCTTCTAGAAAGTCATCTCTATTAATAAAATGATCGCATCCAATTTTTTTTAAAAAGCTTTCTTCAGACGATTTGCCTGTTATGGCTGTTACAGAAAAACCGATTTTACTTAAAATTCCCGCTGCAACTGAACCAACTCCACCAGTCGCACCAGATACAGCAATTGGCAAAGTATCAATAACACCTTTATCTAAAATAGCTTTAACACATGCCGCTGATGTTAATCCAGCTACACCATATGACATGGCCTCTAAATCTGACATAGCATTTGGAAGATGCACAACCCATTCTGCAGGGACGCAAATCAAACTTCCAAAGCCACCATTAACACTCATCCCAAGGTTGTAACCTGAGCAAATAACTTTATCTCCTTCATTAAATGCATCTGAATTAGATTTGGCTACCCTACCAACAGCATCAATTCCTGGAACAAATGGATAAGAGGCAGCTACGCCTTTAACGCCTTTCGCGCATAGAGCATCTTTATAATTTAGAGACGAATAAGAAACACTTATGAGCAGCTCACCATCTTTTGGTTCTGGTATTTTAAGATTTTGAATAGATGATGAGAAAACTCCATCACTCTCTTCAACATAATAAGCTTTATATTCCATTATCTTGGCTTCATTCTCATGCCTGAATCTAGTCTTATAGTCTCTCCATTAAGATAAGAGTTTTCAACTATATGAGCCGCTAATTGACCAAATTCACTTGGTTGACCAAACCTATGTGGGAATTGTGTTGATTCAAGGAGTGGATCACGAACCTTATCAGGTGCAAGCTGCATTAACGGTGTATCAAATATGCCAGGCGCAATAGTACAAACTCTAATTGAATGTCTTGCTAAATCCCTAGCAGCAGTAATAGTTAATCCAATAACTCCAGCCTTTGAAGCACTATAAGCAGATTGACCTATTTGTCCTTCATATCCAGCAACTGAGGCAGTATTGATTATTACACCTTTTTCTCCTCCCTCATCAGCTTCATTTTTATCCATTAGTTCTGCAGCAATTCTCATTACATTAAATGTTCCAACAAGATTTAAATTTATAATAAATTGGAAAGCATCCAAGGGATGAGGTGCTTCCTTACCTAGAATCCTTCCAGGGTATCCTGTTCCAGCACAATTGACTGCAATATGAAGTGCACCGATCTCATCTTTAATTTTATTTATAGCTGATACAACTGGATCTTCTTCCATAATATTTGTTGAAATGAAGGAAACTTTATCAGCACCAAGACTTTCTATTATTTTGTTTGCATTATCTTCATTGATATCAAGTATTATGACTTTTGCTCCACCAGCAACAAAGTTTTCAACAGTTGCTTGTCCCAAACCAGATGCACCACCCGTAACTAAAGCAACTTTATTATTAAGATCCATAGATGTTCTCCAAAAAATGTTTGCATATGTATTTTAATGGAACAGAAGTGAAAAAACATTATTCAAAAATGATTTATGTAACAAAAATGAAACTTTTTTAACTTTTTTTGATAAAAGTATTGCTTATAATCATTTATAAAGATATCTTATAGGGGCATTTTAGTTTTGCACTAAAGTTAAAATCGTTCAACTCTTAACAGAGTCGGAAGTAAGCGAAAGCTGAAGGAACGCGCTAATCGTTCATCTCTTAGGAGACGGAAGTAGGTGAAAACCGAAGGAACGCGCCGTTAACAGGAAA
>Ga0207985_1000099_pt1 | contig 21195 bp, 19 predicted proteins | sample ETNtaG_3_FD_185761 | JGI IMG/M metagenome (GOLD analysis project Ga0207985, IMG submission 185761) | Marine microbial and viral communities from oxygen minimum zone, Eastern Pacific Ocean - ETNP201302SV84 (SPAdes) (version 2) | ecosystem: Environmental > Aquatic > Marine > Unclassified ...
GAGTTAGTATCAAATTCCCTATTTATTTTGTATCGGCTCAAAGTGTTATTCAATTGGCAAATAACCCAGGAAGCAAAAAAATTATAACAAAATTTAGAGTTTGGATAGCTCAGATATTTCATCCACTAACTTCAAACTCAAGCTATCGTCAACTGTTTCTTTTTTTGAATCCTCAGAATCGTCAGTATTCTTCTTTGTTTCAACAGGAGTTTTTTGAGGTTTAGATTCATTTTGTTTATTAGACTCATTCATCATTTCATTTGTAATTTCTAAACCTGCTAAAAGAGCTACTTTTTCAACTGAAAGAAATTTTGTTTGTCTTTTTAGTTTTTTAATTTTTTTATTTAAATAATCAGCTGCTTCCAGTAATGTCTCTTGTTCTTCTTCTGGACAATATAACTGATAATCAATTCCAGCTATTTTTAAAGATATAATCTCTTTTGATTCTTCATCACTCATACAGACTCCAATTTATTTATTAGATTTTCAATTTTATTTTTGGTTATTTCAAGTTTTTCTTTTAAGTTTTTATTTTCCAAATTAAGCTTGGAATTTTTATTTCTTAAATCTTTATTTGCTTCACGCAATTTTTTTGAGAGGAGTAAAAGTTCATTCAGATTTTTTTCTAAATTATCTTTGGACATGCTTAATTTTAGTCTTCTGCTAGAAGAGAAGCCACAATAATATAAAATACCTCTGATGAATGAACATTTAGAAAGAAGAAAAAAATTAGTGTCAGAGATGCCCAAGAATTCTTTAGCAATTATTTTTGGTTCAAATACTCAAATAAGAAACGGGGATGTAGAATTTCCTTTCCGTCAAAATAGTGATTTTCTTTATCTCATTGGGTTTGATGAGCCTAATGCTGTGGCAATAATAGAATCTGACGATTCTGGAGAATTTACTATATTCTGTCAGGATAAAGATCCTTCCAAAGAGCAATGGGAAGGAAACAGAATGGGGCCAAGTAATTGTAGAAAAATTGGTGCAAAGTTTGGTTTCCCTATTGAAGCATTCAGCGAAGAAATATCTAAATTTTTAATAAATAAGGAAAGAATATATTTCCAAAAAAATTTAAATAAGCTTTTAGAAGATGAAGTAAATAAAAATATAACCTCGTTGAAGAAAACCACTTCTAGAACTAATCATTTTATTCCAGAAGAAGTCCACTCTATTGACTTACTTTTACATGAAATTAGATTAATCAAAACCAAAGAAGAAATAAAAACAATCAAAGAAGCATGTGAAATATCTTCCGCTGCTCATATAAGAGCTATGAAGAATGTTTGTCCTAAAATGTATGAGTATCAATTAGAAGCTGAATATGTGCATGAGTTTATGAAAAAAGGTGCTAGAAATTGCGCCTATCCTTCTATAGTTGGTGGCGGAAAAAATGCTTGTATTCTTCATTATAGTGACAATAAAGATTTGCTTATGGATGGTGATTTAGTTCTGGTAGATGCAGGATGTGAATTTAATGGATATGCAAGCGATATTACAAGAACATTTCCAGTTAATGGAAAGTTTTCAAGAGCTCAACAAGCAGTATATGAAATAGTTCTAGATGCGAATATAGAGTGTATCAAGACAGTAAAGAAAGGCCTTACTCCCAATGAAACAGAAAAAAAAGCAATCGAAGTAATCACTCAAGGCTTGATTGATTTAAAAATTTTGAATGGGGAAATAAATGAATTAATTGAAAATGGAGCCTATCGAGATTTTTATATGCACAGAGTTGGTCATTGGATGGGGATGGATGTTCATGATGTTGGTAGTTATGGGAAAAATGGAAATTGGAGAAAATATTTACCAGGAATGATTACAACAATTGAACCAGGAATTTATTTTAAGGAAGATCTCAAAAATGTCCCAAAAGAATATTTGAATATTGGAATAAGAATTGAAGATGATGTGTTAGTAACTGAGGGTGATCCGGAGATTCTAACTTCTTCAGTTCCAAAAACAATAAAAGACATCGAAAAACTCATGAGTTCATAAATGGGCTTTGATATATTAATAATAGGGTCAGGAGTAGTTGGTTCAGCTTTAGCAATTAAAACTTCTCAATTAGGCTACAAAGTGGCTATAGTCGATTCGAAAGAAACTTTTCCTAATAGCTTCAGACATCTTTCCGTGAACCAAAAAAGCAAGGCTTTCTTCAATAGTTTAAATGTTTGGAAAAAAATTGAAAATTCTGCTTTTCCTTACGAGCAAATAAAAGTTTGGGATCAGGAAGGTACTGGCTTCATCGACTTTAATGCCCAAGAAGCAAATTTACCAAACCTTGGCTATATTATAAGAGAGGGAGAAATTCAAAAAAATTTAATAGGAGAATTTCAAAAGAATAATATTGAAAATTTCTGGGGAGAGCCTCTTATTAAAATCGATCATTCTTCGGGTGCAATTGTCTGCAAAACAAGTAAACAAACTCTTCAAGCCAAAATGATAATTGGATGTGATGGTATGAATTCAAAAGTAAGAGAATTGGCAGAAATTAATTTTAGATCTTGGAGCTACAACCAAACCGCTATAGTTACAAATTTCAAGACTGAGATTAACGACAATTGCATTAAGCAAACCTTCACTTCTATTGGACCCCTTGCCCTTCTACCAATTAAGGAAGATGAATCTACTATGATTTGGTCAATAGATGATGATGTGTCTTATAAGTTCATCTCTATGTCTGAGAATGAATTTACTGCTGAAGTTAAAAATAAATTTAGTGAACAGATTGGCAAATTAGAAATGCTTTCAAAAAGACAACATTTTCCCTTACATCATCTTTCGGCTAAAACTTTTGCAAATAATGGCATTTTTCTAGTTGGAGATTCCGCGCACCATATCCACCCCTTGGCTGGCCTTGGACTTAATGCTGGTATTGGAGACGTTGAATGTTTAGCAGAATTGATAAAATTGAATGGGCTAGAAAAAATGAAAGAAATAACTTCATCCTATAATCGAAAAAGGATACCGATCAACTTAGGACTTGCAGCTAGCATGGAAGCTTTTAAAAGAGGTTTTAGCCAAAAGAATATTTGGGTTAAATTGTTTAGAAATACTGCTTTCAATATTGCCAACAAAGTATCGCCGCTGAAGAAAAAATTTATGGAATTAGCGACCGAGCTTTAATTTTAGAATCTAAACAAAACCAAAATACATTCCCGTCAAAAAGGTAAGAATGCATATAAAGCCAGATGCAAAACTAAGAATAAGTCTTTCTTTTGGACCCTTTTCTTTTGAGATCAATGAAAGAAATAGGCTCATACTGACAAAAAAACTCCCAACAAAAATATACCACCATAAGATTTGTAAAAATGAAGAAAACGTAAAAATCCAATAAAATAAATCATATAAAATAGTCAAAACTTCAGGAATAAAATTAAAAAATGTTCCTACAAAATAAGTAATTACGAATATCGTTAAGAAAGATATCCCAGCATAATTTTTTAATCGCCCCATAGAATTTGCTTTTTCATTTGTAAAAGAACCAATAGAAGCAATTGCACTTCCGATAAATACAGCCCACCAAAAAAATTTCAATATAATCATTTTTAAATAATTGGCTGAAATACTACCAAAGAAACAATAATTAAAAGCAAAATAGTTGGAATTTCATTAATTATCCTAAAAAATCTTTCTGAGTATTGGTTTAAATCCTTTTCAAATTTTTTTAGAGAAAAGAATAAGAAAAAATGAAACAGTGTCATTAAAATTACAAATAAAATTTTTAAAATCAGCCATTTTTGAAATCCCAAATAGTAAATTAATGCCAATCCAGAAACCCACACTATTATCATTGAAGGCGTTGCTATAACTCCGTAAAGTTTGGATTCCATAACCTTGAAAACACTACTTATATAAGATTCATTATTGTGTTTTGCGTGATAGACAAATAATCTTGGCAAATAGAAAAGCGCAGCCATCCAGGCTATCACCGACACAATATGTATTACTTTGATTGTGAGAAAAATCATTTACGACCACTTAGCTTCGGGAGGCATTGACATCAGAATAGCTTCTGTTGATCCGCCAGTTTTTAACCCAAACAAAGTTCCTCTATCCCAGATTAAATTAAACTCAACGTATCTGCCTCTTTTAATCAATTGTTTTTCTTTTTCTTCTTTTGTCCACTTTTTATCTTTGTGAGTCTCAATAATTTCTGTAATTGCTTCTAAAGTCTTTTTTCCTACTTCTTTTACAAAGTCAAAGTCTCTCTCCCAATCGTTTGTATTTAAATGATCAAAAAAAATACCTCCTACCCCTCTGGCTTCCTCTCTATGAGGCAGGTAGAAATATTCATCGCAATTTTTTTTAAATTCTTTGTAATAGTTTTTGTCAGTTGAATCGCAAGACTCCTTCATTTTTCTATGAAAAGTATCTGTGTCCTTTTGGTTCTCTAGGGTAGGAGTCATATCTGCACCACCCCCAAACCAAGAGTCATCTGTAACTAAAAATCTTGTATTGAAGTGAAAAGCAGGAACTTTAGGTGATTGCATGTGAGCAACCAAACTGATTCCTGAAGCCCAATAATTTGCTGATTTTTCCGTTCCTTTTACTTGTGCCCTATAGTCTTCAGAAAACTCTCCTGAAACAGTTGAAATATTCACCCCAACTTTTTCAAAAACTTTTCCTTTCATTATGCTGATTTCTCCGCCACCAGAGCCTTTGTGTGGCCATAATTTTCTTTCAAACTTACCCTTTTGATCTATTTTTTCAAAAGCCTCGCAAAATTGATCCCTGAGAGACTTAAACCAAAAGGATGCTGCTTCTTTTTTTTTGTTCGTATTCATTATTTCCAAATACTAGTTTGCTTTTGTATAAGGTTTTTTATAAAAGAAACATGCAAATTAGAATCATTTAAACATGGGGCATAGTCAAACTTATTGCCTCCTGCGTTTATAAAAATTTCTTTGTTTTCTTCATCAATTTCTTCAATGGTTTCTAAGCAATCTACACTGAATCCTGGAGCAACAACCAAAATATTTTTAATATTTTTTGTAGGTAAATTTTCCATAGTCTCGCTTGTGTATGGCTTCAACCATTCTGCTCTTCCAAAGCGTGATTGAAATGTTGTGATGTATTTTTCTTCTTCTAAACCAAGATTTTCAGCTACCAAGCGACTCGTTTTTTTGCAGAAACAATGATAAGGATCGCCTTCGGTAAAGTTTTTCTTTGGAATTCCATGATAAGTAAAAATTATTTTTTGGGGCGAAAGTTTTATAATTTGCTCTCTAATGGAATCAGATAACGCTGTAATGTAACCTTCGTCATCATGATAACTATTAATAAAGTTTAAATTTGGTACCCAACGCCAATTTTGGAGAATTCTAGATACCTCGTCAAAAATGCTTCCAGTTGTAGTTCCTGAATATTGAGGAAACAGAGGAAGCACGACTAAATTTCTACAGTCCTTGCTTTTTAAAGACATCAACCCTTTTTCAATACTTGGATTTCCATATCTCATTGCTAATTCGATTTCAAAATTATCAGGTAATTCTTTAGAGAGCTTGCTAACCAATTGTTGAGAATAAACCATCAAAGGAGAGCCTTCTTCAGTCCAAACCGATTTATAAAGCTTTGCTGATTTCGATGGCCTCACTAATAGAATGATTCCGTTTAAAACAAACCACCAAATAATTTTTGGTATTTCTACTACTCTTCCATCTGATAAGAATTCACGTAAAAATTTTCTTACATCTCCAGATTTAAAACTATCTGGAGTTCCTAAATTGCACACAAGAACTCCTATTTTTTTTGAAGAGTTATGATCAAAATCCTGTTCGCCAATAAAAGTCATACAAAAGCTTTTCTAATTTTCTTTACAAACAATCTAACATTTTCTTCTGGAGTTGTTTTCAAAACACCGTGGCCCAAACCACAAACCCATCCAGCTCGATCTTTTGGAGTAAATGTTGAAATTTCTTCTATAAATTGATCTAAACTTTTTTCCATAGTTTCTTGTGATTGAGTCATTATCTTTTCATCAAAATTACCCTGAATAAAGCCTTGTCTGGAAGATCTAAAAAAATCAGTTATTGATTCACTGGAATCTATTCCTAGACCTGCTAATGGAACACTTAGCTCATTCTTTATATTTTCTATTAAAAGGTAATCAACGCCATCCTTAGCATAATAGCCAATCTTGTTATTGAAATTGAGAACAATTTCTTTAAAAACTAACCTTATGTACTTATCAAAGTCAGCACTATTCAATTGATTTGCTGCTGAATCAAAAATCATAATTATTTCTGCTCCTGCCTTGATTTGTAGAGAAATATTTTCTTTTAACAAAGGAATTAATTCATTTTTAACAATACTCCATTCGAATTCTGATAAATCTTCCATATATCTCTCTTTGTTCGTTCCCATGGCATAAGAAAGCAATGTCCAAGGTCCACCAACAAAACCAATCATGGATTTATCTTTAGGCAGCTTTTCAATTGTTCTTTCTATTGCTTCTGCTTGAAAATCTAAAGATTGAATTGGGAAAGGTTGATTTAAAAGTTTTTTATAATTTTCTTCGGTTAGTAATTCTGAAAATTTAGGCCCAGGATCATAACTTAAATTCATTCCTAAAGACTCTAATGGAAAAAGAATATCACTAAATAATATAGCAACATCAAAGTCAAAATCTGCAATTGGTCCAATAGCAGTCTCAGCTGATAATTTTGGAGTTTTACATAAATCTTCGAAGGAATAAGTTTTTTTTAAGTTTTGATAATGAGAATGATATCGTCCCGCTTGTCTCATCAACCAAATTGGAGGAGTTTCTTGCGGTTTACCCTGCAGTGCATTTAAAAACCTTTTGTTTGGCATTAGTTATTATAGTTCTCTTGCTACTTCCTTTGCTGAATAAGTTAGGATGCAATCGGCGCCAGCTCTTTTAAACGAAATCAAAGATTCTTTTATAACTTCTTGAGACAGCCACCCTTTTGTAATCGCAGCTTTAAGCATGGAATATTCTCCGCTTACTTGATATACAAAAGTTGGCATTTTAAATTCTTCTTTTACTGCTTTTACAACATCTAAATAAGGCATTCCAGGTTTGACCATTACTATATCTGCACCTTCTTCAATATCCATCGAAACTTCATGCAAAGCCTCATCAATATTACCTATAGCCATTTGGTAAGTATCTTTAGTTTTATTACCAAAAAATTTTGCAGACTCGACTGCTTCCTTAAATGGTCCATAAAATTTTGAACTGTATTTTGCCGCATAAGATAAAATCACAGTATTCTTAAAATTATTTTCTTCTAGGGCTTCTCTAATAACCCCAATTCTTCCATCCATCATGTCCGAAGGAGCGATGACATCCGCACCTGCTTTTGCTAAAACCAAAGCTTGCTCCTTTAGAGTGAGCAAAGAAGCATCGTTGTCTACGTCGCCCTTTTCATCCAAAACACCGTCATGACCATGAGTTGTGTATGGATCCAACGCAACATCAACAATAATAATGAGGTCAGGAAAGCTTTCTTTTATTTGTCTAATTGCTTGTGTCAAAAAATTATTTTCATTTATAGCCTCTAACCCTGCGGGATCCTTTTTTTCTTCGTCTATAACCGGAAATAAAGCCACTGCTTTGATACCTAGAGATACTATTTCTTCAATCTCTTTATTCAACAAATCTAATCCGTATCTTTTAATCTCAGGCATAGATTCAATTTCTTCCTTTCCAGTTAAGTTTTCTTTGATAAAAATTGGTTGAATTAAATCATCCACAGTGAGATTTGTTTCGGCAACCAAAGACCTTAAACCGGCCTTAGATCTAGTTCTCCTTAGTCTTGTAAATGGAAATTTTCTGTTTAAATTCATCTTTAACTTAAATTGGATTGTGATATTACTTTGCTTATTTAACTTTTTCTAGCCAGTCTTCATAATTTAAATAAGGATAAACTTTTCCTGGTATGGTCTTGTTAATTTCTTCAAATGTCCTTCCTAAACCGCAAGCATGGCTTTTTTCTTTTATTTCAGGATATTTTTCTATCGCATAATCAAATGAACTAGAGCTCATCCAAAAAAAATGAGAAAAATCTCTAAGATCTTCCGGTAACTCTTTTCTAATTAACTTATAAGTGGGAATAATTTTTTTATCGTCTTGAAGTGCTAAATCATGCGTTAGCTTATACCATTTGAGATCTTCAAATAAGTTTTCAGGCGGAGACTCAAGTTCTCCCAAACTGTCGGACGAGCCATTAACCCACAAACCTTTTTTTGAAAGCGCAAACCAAGTTTTTATTCCACTTGTCCAAATAATATTAGATTCATCTATTACTGTGACATCTTTGAGTGCATTTCCCCTAGTCACATAAATTCCTGAATTTGAAATTTCTTTTAAGGTCTTAGAAGATTCATCAATATCTTTCCTGTTAAAAAAAGAGAAATCTTCTTTTTTTTCTGGATAATAGCTTTCTATGTTTTTTAACGAATTATCCACATATTTCTCTCCCGGAATAAACCTATTTTCTTTTAAATTTTCTCCCTGCTGAGTTTTACCTCTTAGGCTCAAGCATTTGCCCATTTTTAAATTTAAGTAACTTACCCCAATTTTTTGATGGCACCCGCCTCCATATCTCTTTAAGATCTCTCTCTCCTTTTCAACTAAATTAAAAACTTCTTTATTGTTGATCTTATCTAGAATATTTGAAATTTTATTGTCATCAGATCGTGTCTCGATTGCTAAAGCTCCTTGAGCAGGTGCAGCAGGATTTTCAGATATAGGAAGAATCATCCAGCTCAAATCTTCAAAGAGCTTAACAATTTCTTCTACCTCGTTTAAAAATTTTTGGGATGGATTTTTTATTATTCTATCCAAGGCTGCTTTTGCCATCACCAGCCCGTCAGAATCTGAACCCATTAATTTTTTTATCCGAGTAATTATATTTCCTCTTACTTCCTTAAATTCAAGTTTGTCTGGTTGAGACGGAAGAGCCTTTGGAAGGAATCTTGATAAATTTTCTTTACGTCTTGGTGACGAAGTTAATATAGAGATTTCTTTTTTCGCAATCGAACTTTTTTTAAATAATAAAATATCTCTTAGATCTGCTCTATCTAAAGTAGCAGAAATTTCAGTTCCAGCTTCCATTTCTACCGGCAAATCTTTCCATGAATGAACTGCTAAATCTGCGTTTAAATTAAGTAATTCGTTTCTTATGTCGTTAGTAAAAACTCCTATCTCTGGCATTTCACTCAGCGGTGTACTTAAATCAATATCCCCCTGGGTTTCTTTATAAATATATTCAATTTTTATGGATGGAAACTTTTCAATGATTTTATTTCCCACAATTTCAGCTTGAATTTGGGCAAGATGACTTTTTCTAGAAATTATTTTTAATTTTTCCAATATAACTCTTCATTATAATTAATAAGTTAATTATAAATTTTCTGTACAAAAAGAGTAATAATGTTTTAAATACACTAAAAATCTCTACAAAAATACAATGAATTATTCCAAATTTTTTTCTGACGAACTTACCTCTTTAAAATCGCAAGGTCTTTACAGAAAATTTAGACAAATAAACAGAAATAAGAAAAATTTTCCTAAAGCTACAGAAAGATTTGAGGGTAAAGAAAGAGCTGTAGAGGTTTGGTGCAGTAATGACTACCTTAACCTCAGTCAACATCCATTGATCATAATGGAATCAACAAAAGTTATTAAAGAATTGGGTACAGGATCTGGTGGAACTAGAAACATATCTGGCACATCAACTTATCATGCTGATCTAGAAAATTGTTTAGCCGAACTTCATAACAAAGAATCAAGCTTATTATTCCCTTCCGCTTATACAGCAAATCAGTCCACTTTATGGACTCTTTGCAAAAAATTAGATGGATGTGAAGTTTATTCAGACGAGTTAAATCATGCCTCCATGATTCAAGGGATTAAAAATGCTAATGTGCCAACGCATGTATTTAGACATAATGATACGAATCATTTAGAAGAGTTGCTTAAAACTTCGAATGCTAACACTCCAAAAATTATCGTCTTCGAATCTCTTTATTCTATGGAAGGGTTGCGTTCACCAATTAGAAAAATTGTTTCATTAGCAAAAAAATACAATGCTTTGACTTATTTAGACGAAGTTCATTCTGTCGGGCTCTATGGTCCTGAAGGAAGGGGTATAGCTGCAGAACTAAATGTTTCTGATGAAATTGATATTATCAATGGCACCTTGTCCAAGGCTTTTGGTCAAATGGGAGGTTATGTGGCGGCTAGTGCAGACATTATTGATTTCATAAGAAGTTTTGCACCAGGATTTATTTTTACATCGTCCGCTAATCCGAGTATTGCTGCAGCATCTTTAAAAGCAATTGAAATTGCTAAAAATGCAGATTTGTTAAGAAACAATATCAGAATAAACTCTGATCTAATTAGACAAGGCCTAAGAGAAGCTAGAATCCCTTTTCTTGAAAACGATAGTCATATCATCCCAATTCACCTTTACGATCCTGACCTTTGTAAGGAAGCTGCTAACGTCTTAATTGAAGAGCATGGAGTTTATATACAACCAATTTTTTATCCTACCGTTCCTAAAGGAGATGAAAGATTTAGAGTTACAATTACACCAAAACATTCAGCTGAAGATGTTCAGACATTTGTAACTTCACTTGATAAAGTTTGGTCTAAATTGGGTCTAAAGAGAGCGAAAAAAATTGCTTCTCGAGTTAGCAAGATTTCTAATTTATTTTAAGATAATTTAACAGTCAGGATTCAAAGCTCTCCAACTTTGAACCCTGTCTAATCTCAATGCCTCTACTTCATTAAGCTTAGATTAATAATCTAGATTAGGGGTGATTCTTGAGGAAGTTCTTATATAAATGGAAGTGAAAACTTCCTCAAGAAAAATCTAGATTAGAAACTGTAATTTATTGACAACCTCGCATTGATTTTCTCGCCAACTGTTGCTTGGTGAGTCGAATGTGCATGGGGGTAATAATCTGTGTTGGTTAAATTTTCTATATTCAACTGCACAGATGTGTCATTCGATAAAGTCCAGTAAGCTGCGGCATCCCATCTAGTGTAGCTTGGAAGCAATCCTCCAGAAGCTGCACCGTCTTTTATTTGAGATTCACCCTGTCTTGTAAAACCTAGACCATAGCCAAAGCTATCAGATACATCATAGTTTATCCAACCGGTGGTAGTTGATTCAGGTATTTCTTTCGCAGGTGTCCCAGGAGATGTTTCACCATCGTAGTCTGCATAACCTAAAGCAGCATAAAGTTTTTCATTTATTTGGCCTTTAAGTTCTAATTCAAAACCATCTACAGATAAATTAACTGTTTCAGCTTCACCTTGACCATCAGGAAGAGAAACTACATTTTCACTATCAAAGTAGTTTGCTGTAAAGACAAGATTAGGATTAATTTCCATTTTTAAGCCAATCTCAGTATTTTCAAACGTATCAGGATCAGTAATAGCTTGTGCATCACTTTGTTTTTTATACTGTTCCCCAGCTTTGGGATAATAACTTTCGCTGTAAGCCGCAAATAAAGAGACATTCTCTTGAGGCTTGTAAGTTATTCCTGCACGTGGTGAGAAAATATTTCTATCATTAATAGTCGTACCTCCAGAAGCTGTTCTGGTATCACGGACTGTTAATTCCATTTGATCGTACCTTCCACCAATTGTTATCAAAAAGTTTTCGTTTAAATCAATTTGATCTTGAAGTGAAATTGACGTAATTTCTACATCGGTTTCAGTTCTCGCATAGAACGTTCCAGCTTGATCATAGTGAGTTGTATTAGTTACACCATCACTATTTTTAGTGAAATCCATAGGTCTTGAAACAGTAAATGTTTCTTTGTTACCTTTTCTACTAGCCGTCACACAATCCGCGGTATTGTCCAAAGCAGCGTTTCCATCATGAGAAGAAAAACATTTGTAGTAACGTTGGTTTTTATTTTCAGTATCAAGAATTTCTAAACCGGCAAGAACAGTATGTGTTGCTCCTCCCATTTCTATTTCATTAATCCAATCAATGTTAAAGATTGTGCTCTCTCTTTCGGTGTCATCCTTGTATCCATCTGCATCTATAGTGGTACCCGCAGCATTCCTGCTTGAAACATATAAATTTTTATACATCTTGTCGAAGTCATTTACGGTTAAAGAGAAAATGATACGACTAGTATCAGATAGTTCTCGTGTCAATTTTGCAGAAAATATGTCAGCTTCTGTGGTCTGAAGATTTATACCTGGTGAACCAAATACTACATCATCAAATTTTGAATCTGGGTAGTAAGAAGTCAAACTAGTTGGAATACCACGGTCAATAAATCTTTCGTGATCAACTAACTCGTAAGATAAATCTAAAGTTGAGTCGGCATCTATTTCTGTTCTGTAGCGAACGTTTAAGCCCAATCTATCGCCATCAAAATGATCTCTATCATTTTCAAGAGTATCACTGTGAAGCATTAGTCTAATTGCGCTGTCGTCAGAAATATCCATATTAGAATCAATCGCAATATCGTATGCACCAAAACTATCAAAACCAGCATTAATAGATCTGAAAGATTCACCAATCGTCGGTTTTTTAGTTACACGGTTAATAAGACCACCTCTAGCATCTCTACCAAATAAAAGTGCATTAGCACCTTTAATTACTTCGACTTGTTCAATATTGTATAAAGATCTGTAATATTGAACGTCATCCCTAGCTCCATCTATATAAAAATTTGCAGTAGATCTGACTCCTCTGAAAACAATAGCATCCCTGTGGCCCTCACCTTGAGTTGTATTAACTCCAGGGGTATAACGAACTATATCACCTAGTTCTCTGTATCCTTTCATCATAATCTCGTCATCAGTAATTATTGAGACTGATTGAGGAACGTTAAGAACAGGAACTGGAGTTTTAAAAGCAGTAACCTGGTCAGATTGTAAAACCTTACCCTTTACTTCTAATTCTTCAGTATCTTGTGCAAATAATAAGCTGCTAGAAATAAGTCCAGCAGAAATTAGAATTCCATAAAAAAGTTTTTTCATAATTATTACCTCGATGGTAATGATAATGATTATCATTAACTTTGTAAAGAATAATGATTCTCATTTACATTTATAATAATCTTATAACTTTTTTAGAATTTCTGATGAATATTTAATTTGCCATTTTCTAAAAGAAATACTCGATTGCTCATGAACTCAGCATCTTCTTCATCGTGCGTTACCATAATGCAAGTGATTTCATTTTCTTGCAAAAAGAGTTTGGTTTCCTCTCTCAAGCTTTCTCGCAACCCCCTATCCAATGATCCAAATGGCTCATCCATTAATAAAATTTTAGGTTTTGGTGCCAACGCTCTTGCTATAGCAACTCTTTGTTGTTCGCCTCCTGAAAGACTATTAGGAAATTTTTCTTGATATTGATCGACCTTAAATTTGGATAAAAGGTCAATAGATATTTCCTTTTGATCTTTTTTTGGTCCTTTCAATCCAAAACATACATTTTTTAAAATATTTAAATGCGGAAATAATCCTTTTTCTTGCAACACAAGTCCTATATTTCTCTTATGAGCAGGTAAAAAATAGTCTTTTGAAACAACTAAGACATCTTCTATAAAAATCTTTCCGTCATATGGTTTTTCCAATCCTGACAAAACTCTTAGAAAAGAGGTTTTACCCGATCCAGAACCTCCCAAGATAGATATTATTTCTCCATTTGAAACATTAAGATTTATACCCTTTAAAATATTTTCTCCTTTGTCATAAGAATGGTGTAAGTTTTCTACTTTTAACATGTCTAGTTTTCTTTTCCGGGTCTAGAAGATCTTATCGCTTTGGTCAAAAAGTAAATTGGTATTAAACCTACAAGAACAATTGCAATTGATGGTGCTGCAGCTTCATACATTCTTTCTTCAGAGGCATAAATGTATGTTGAAACTGCCAGAGTATCAAAATTGAAGGGTCTTAGTATTAAAGTTGCAGGAAGCTCTTTAATAACTTCTGAAATCACTAAGAGCGCACTAGTTAAAAAACTTGTTTTCAAAAGTGGCAAATGCACTTGAAAGAGAATTTTAAAATTTGAAGCAGTTAGAGTTTTAGCAATGTCTTCCATGTAAGGACTTACCCTAATATAACCTGACTCAATGGAGGTATTTGCTAAAGCGTAAGCTTTTATCACGTAAGCTATTAATAATCCTAAAATAGATCCGGTAAAAACAAAATTTAAAAAAATTATATTGTTGTCCAAGAAAATAAATAATTGCATGATTCCAATAGCTAAAATAATACCAGGTAAGCCATATCCCAAACTTAAAGAAGAGCTAAGGAAGCCAAAAAATTTATTTCTCTGAATTCTTCCTGAGAAATTTATAATCAAGGCAATAGAAGAACATAAAAACGCTGCTATCAAGGCCAGGTAAATAGTATTTAAAGAATTTTTAATAAAGCTTGCATCAAAAAAATCTAATTTATAATTCAAAGCCCAATTAGTTAATTCGGATATCGGTAAAATGAAACCTATCATTAATGGCAAAAGGCAAAATAAGAAACATAAAAAGTTTTTTCCACCAACTAGCTGTTTGCCTTCAATTCTTCCATAGGTGGGCGATCCAGAAGTGTAAGAAACATTTTTCCTAGAGTATCGCTCTAATACTAAAAAGAAAGTAATAAAAATTAAAAGCAATGAAGAAAGTTGCATCGCAGTTTGCAAGTCGTACATTCCATACCAAGTTCTAAAAATACCGGTTGTAAAAGTCTGGACAGCGAAATGTTCTACCGCACCGAAATCAGATAAAGTTTCCATGATTACAAGCATAAGTCCCCCGATTATGGCGGGTCTGATCATCGGCAGAGTAAGTTTAAAAAAAACTCCTAATTTGTTTAAGCCAAGAGTCTCTCCGACTTCTCTTAAAGATTTAGATTGATTTAAAAAGGCAATTCTTGTTGCTAAATAAATGTACGGATATAAAGTAAAAGAAAAAACAATTATAGCGCCATAAATATTTCTCACATTTGGAAAGAAAATATAACTGGGATCAAGTACAAAAAGTTCTCTGATCAAATTATTTGCAGTGCCGTAGGAATCGAATAATCCGGTAAATGTATAAGCCAAAATATAAGGTGGAACCGAAAGAGGCAAGATCAAAGCCCAATCAAAGAAATTTTTTCCAAAAAAATTATAATTTGTTATCAACCATGCCGAACCAATTCCTAAAACAAGAGAAATAATAGAAACGCCAAGTATTAAAAAAAAAGAGTTAAATAAATAACCGCCAAGAACGTAATTGTATAAGTGAATCCAATTATTTGAATAGTCTCCAAAAAGACTGCCCAAAACAATAAAAATTGGGCTTGCAAAAATACAAAAAATCAATGCAGATGATGCAACCCAAGGATTAAAGAATTTTAATTTATAAAACACATACGAATAATAATCTTTTAAAAGGCAAGAAAAAACTTAATATTTAATTTATTGCCAACCAACTCTATCCATAAGTTTGACTGCTTCCGGATTAAATTTTCCATAATTAGTCACAGAAAGATTATCTTCCTTGAAATTTTCGCCAAAGATTAAAATATTTTTATTGGGTTTAATATTTTCCAAAATTGGATATTCATAAGTATTGTTAACTATGTGAGTTTGAGCTTTTTCTGAAAGAAGAAATTCAATAAATCTTTCTGCATTTTCCTTATTCTTTGTATATTTAATTATTCCAGCTCCACTGATATTAATGTGTGTGCCTCTTCCATTTTGATTGGGAAAATGTAGACCAACTTTCTTTGCCGCGCTTTGTTGAGCCTCTCCTTTTTCTCCAGAAAGCATTAGTCCAATATAATAACTATTTGCAATTGCGATATCCGCTTCGCCGTTTGCAACCGCAATTATTTGAGCCCTATCGTTTCCTTGAGGTTTTCTAACGAAATTTTTTACAAAACCCTTGGCCCAATTTTCTGTTTCTTTTATTCCATTATGAGCTATTAAAGATGCAACAAGAGATTGATTATATAAGTTACTAGAGCTCCTGATTGCAACTCTGCCTTTCCATTTTGGTTCTGAGAGACTTTCATAAGAAAGATTTTTTAACTCATCAAGAGAAACCTTATCAGGATTGTAAAAAATAACCCTAGATCTTTTTGCTAATCCAACCCACTCATCATTAGGGCCTCGCAGTCTTTCAGGAACAGTATCTTTAATTTTATTGGATTCTATACTTAGAAAATATCCATCCTTTTGTAGTTTCCATAAATTTCCTGCATCTACTGTAATAAAAACATCAGCCGATGTATTAGGCCCCTCAGCTTTTATTTTTTCTATAAGCGCGTTTCCTTTTGCGCTGATTACATTGACTTTAATACCAGTCTCTTTAGTAAAAAAGTCATACAAACTTTCGTCTGTATCGTAATGTCTTGAAGTATAGAGGTTTACTTCGGAAGCAAAACTAATTTCAGAAACTATAAAAAATATAAAGATTGTAAATTTTATTTTCATTTGGATGTGCAAAAAATAAAAAATGAATGATAATCATTCTCATTGTATCTTTCAATAAAGTTTTATTACAATTAGTCCTTTAAAATTTTAGAATGAAATTTATAAACATTTTTCTTTTCATCTTTTTTGTTTCGGCGACTTTGTCTGAAGAATGGATAATTAAACCTGGTTTAAACGCACAGGATGAAATCCAAGAAGCACTTATTCTCGCTGAACCCGGAGATAAAATCTTATTAACTAAAGGAACATATGATCTCAATCATGGCTTATCTCTAGATGTTAATAACGTTTCAATTATCGGAGAAGGGATGTACGAAACTATTCTAGACTTTAGTGCACAAGAAACTGGAGCCCAAGGTCTTTTAGTAACTTCTGATAACGTCTTGATGCAGGATTTTGCAATTGAAAATGCAAAAGGAGATGCAATTAAATCTAAAGGAGTAAAAAATATTAGCTTTATTAAAGTTAGAACTGAATGGACGAACGGGCCAGATTCTAAAAACGGTGCCTATGGGCTTTACCCTGTTGAATCCATAGGTGTTCTTATTGATGGTTGCGTTGCCATTGGAGCTTCTGATGCTGGAGTCTATGTGGGACAGTCAGAACAAATAATAGTAAGAAATACTAGAGCAGAATTTAATGTAGCAGGAATAGAAATAGAAAATTCTTATTACGCAGATGTTTACAATAATATTGCTACTAATAATACTGGTGGTATTTTAATCTTTGATCTTCCTAACCTGCCGAAGCAAGGAGGAAAGTTCGTAAGGGTCTTTCAAAATAAATCTTTTAATAACAATACTGACAACTTTGCTCCAGAAGGCAATATTGTTGGATTGGTTCCTAGTGGAACTGGGCTAATTATTATGGCCAATAGGAACGTAGAAGTTTTTGATAATGATTTTGATAATAATCAGACCGTACATATCGCTGTTGTAGCTGGAGATTTAGAATCGGGAGATGATAATTACGATCCCTTTCCAAAAGGAATTCAAATTCATAATAATCAATATTCAAATGTAGGTAAAAATCCAGATGTTTCTAGAGGAGATCTTTCACCGATTTTAATAGATATAGCTCAAGGCGATATGCCAGATATTATCTGGGATGGATTGTTGCCAATGAGTCAATTATTCTTTGGTCAGCCAGAAAAAGAAAAAATAATTATCGAAGAAGCTAATGATACAAATTTTTTAGATTTGGATGTCTTCTGGTACGTAGCTTTTCCTTTTTTTCATTCTCCATCAAGAGATAAAAGTGAATTTAAAGGTTCAATTACAAACCTTCCTCCGATCTCCAAATGGAATTAAAAAGATTTTTTCTGGTTTTCTTTTTTCTATTTTCTGTTTGTATAAATGCAGTAAACCAGGACGCAATTCTTTCTAAAAAACCTGAAAAAAAGCTTTCAGATTATGAATTTTTTAAAGATGCAGTGGCACAAATACCTATGGAAAACGTATACCCATATGTACTTCATTCTGCTTTGTTTTCAGATTATGCTGACAAACATAGATTTGTTTATGTGCCCGAGGGGAAAAAAGCTAAATTTGTCCCCAATCAAGTATATGATTTTCCTGTAGGATCAGCTCTAGTTAAAACCTTTTCTTACCCCCAAGCGCTAAATGGAAACCGAATGTTGCTAGAGACTAGATTGCTCCTAAATCAGGAATCAGGATGGGCAGCACACACCTATGTTTGGAATAAAGAGCAAACAGAAGCATATTTAAAAGTTACAGGTCATACACATGAGTCCATGATGTATTATTTGAATGGTGAAAAAAAATACGTTGACTACAGAGTACCTAATCAAAATCAATGCAAAGAATGTCATTTAAAGAAAGATGCCATTATGCCAATTGGTCCAAAATCTCGAAATCTAAATTTCTCTATTCAATACCAAGAAAAATTAGCTAATCAAATTTCGTACTGGATGGAAAAAGAAATTGTAGAAAGTCATGTTCCACTTGATTTAATCGTAAATTGGTCAGATAAGGCTGCTCCACTTAATGCAAAAGCTAGAGCATATCTAGATATTAATTGCGGTCATTGTCACATGCCTGGTGGCTCGGCCGATACGACTGGATTGAATTTAAATTTAACTGAAACCGAGGATAAAAAAATAGGAATTTTTAAAAAACCAGTCGCAGCCGGAAGAGCCAGCGAAGGAATGAGGTTTTCCATTGTTCCAGGTAAGCCAAATGAGTCAATCTTATTGCACAGAATGGATTCTTTAGATCCTGGAGTTATGATGCCCGAATCAGGAAGAAAGTTAACTCACTCAGAGGGAGTCGCTTTAATAAACGATTGGATCATTTCTTTAAAATAAAAAATATTAACTCCTGGTTTGCTGTTAAGAGTTTCATAAACCATAGCTTTAGCTACTTGATCTCCTTCTATACTTTTGAATTTTGAAAAAGGACCTATTAAAAAAATATCCATAATTTTAGAAAAAAAGTCTGCAACGGCTGTATCCCATTTTTCAGAAGAAGCTTTACCCTGAAGATGACCCGGTCTAAAAAAATTTATTGATTCAAACTCTAATTTTATTATTTCATTTTCTACTTTTCCCTTGATATCCATGTAAGTATTTAATGATCCCTCTTTAACTCCAACCGCTGAAACCAAAGAAATAGTCTTTGCACCAGAAGACTTGGCTTTTTTTGCGGCGTCAAGAATGAGATCAAAATCTGTTTTAATAAAAGTGTCTTTTTTTTCTTTTCTCATAAAAAGTAGTTCCCAGGCTCTCAGTTTTGTCCCCAAACAGATAAAAACGTGATCTATTTTAGGAAGATGAGTATTTTTAAAATTAAAATCTTTTAAAATTATTTGATCTACTAAACTTCCAAAGTCTGGATTTTTTTTCCTGCTGATTGTAATAATTGAGCCTTCAAAATTTTTTAGATAAGAGACTACTTTAGTTCCTATAAATCCAGTTGATCCAAAAATTAAAGAATTATTTTTAATCATGTTTTTTTGATTGTGGTGGGCCCGGGAGGACTCGAACCTCCGACCAACGGATTATGAGTCCGCTGCTCTAACCAACTGAGCTACAGGCCCTTTTTCATTCGTCTAAGAAGCCTTTTAAGTGACCTGATCTAGAGGGATGTCTAAGTTTTCTCAAAGCTTTAGCTTCAATTTGCCTAATTCTCTCTCTCGTAACATCAAATTGCTTGCCGACTTCTTCAAGCGTATGGTCGGTGTTCATGCCGATTCCAAACCTCATTCTCAATACTTTAGCTTCTCTAGCTGTCAGACTGCCCAAAACACCGCCGGTAGCTTCTATTAAATTTGACTCAGTGGCAGAGTCTATTGGGGAATCTAATAAAGGGTCCTCAATAAAATCTCCTAAAGTTGTATCATCTTCGTCTCCAATAGGAGTTTCCGTCGAAATTGGTTCTTTAGCAATTTTCAAAACTTTTCTTATTTTATCTTCTGGCATTTCCATTTTGACACTTAATTCTTCTGGAGTAGGCTCTCTTCCGTTTTCTTGAAGCATCTGTCTAGAAATCCTATTTAACTTATTTATTGTTTCAATCATATGAACAGGAATTCTTATAGTCCTAGCTTGATCAGCAATTGATCTTGTGATCGCTTGTCTGATCCACCATGTGGCATAAGTAGAAAATTTATAACCCCTTCTGTACTCAAATTTGTCTACAGCTTTCATTAAACCTATGTTCCCTTCTTGAATTAGGTCAAGGAATTGCAATCCCCTGTTGGTATATTTTTTAGCAATTGAAATTACCAATCTCAAATTAGCTTCGATCATGTCTTTTTTAGCTCTTCTAATTTTTGTTTCTCCTTTCGTCATTTTTGCTGCCAATTCTTTGAGCTCATTTACTGACATACCTATTTCATTCTCTATTCCTTTAATCCTTTGCTGAATGGACTTTATTTCATCTTTATAATCAACTAGTTCGCCAACATAATTTTTTTTGCTTTTAATAAATGGATCTAAAAACTTTAAATTTGTAGGATTGTCTTTGAATGCATCAAGAAATTCTTTTCTTGGCATCTTACTTTTTTGAACACATAAATTATAAATTTCTCTTTCAGCTTCCCTGACCTGCCTTGCCATAATTCTTGGTCTCAGAGAAATAACTTCAAACTTTTTAGGAGATAACTTCAGAAATTTAAAAGCTTCGCCCAATTTATCTAGTTCTTTAAGAGCTTCTGGACTTGTTCTTCCTTTCGAAGCAATTACTTTTTCAGATTTGTTATACAAACGTTTGACTGTGGAAAATCTTTTATTTAACTCTTCTAAATCTATACCTGTATTTTCATCATCTTCTCCATCAGCCTCCTCTCCTGCTTGCGGGCCAGGGAGAACTTCTTCTTCTTCATCCATGAATCCAACGACTAAATCTGAAATTCTTTTATCTTCTTTTTTAATTAGTGCATATTCCAGTAATATTTCTTCGATAATTCCAGGATAATGCGCGCAAGCATGCAACAAGTCTCTCGCGCCCTCTTCTATACTTTTTGCTATAGTGATCTCGCCTTCTCGAGTAAGTAAATCTACCGAGCCCATTTCCCTCATGTATAACCTTACCGGGTCTGTTGTTCTGCCAACTTCAGATTCAATAGTACCCATTTCATTTTCCGTAATAGCGGGTTGAGCGTTTTGCGCTGCGTTGGCTAAGAAATCTGAGCCGTCTTCAGGTGCATTTTCTAAAACTTGGAGACCCAAGTCATTCACCATCTGAATTACTTCATCAAGCTGATCAGGATCAGAAACATCATCGGGCAAAAAATCATTTATATCAGCATA
>Ga0207985_1000100_pt1 | contig 21173 bp, 19 predicted proteins | sample ETNtaG_3_FD_185761 | JGI IMG/M metagenome (GOLD analysis project Ga0207985, IMG submission 185761) | Marine microbial and viral communities from oxygen minimum zone, Eastern Pacific Ocean - ETNP201302SV84 (SPAdes) (version 2) | ecosystem: Environmental > Aquatic > Marine > Unclassified ...
AGTTTTTAAAATGTACCCGGAGGGGGAGTCGAACCCCCACATCCGAAGATACTGGATTTTGAGTCCAGCGCGTCTGCCAATTCCGCCATCCGGGCCTATTTAAAGATTATATTTGATATCTACAAAAATAAGTGAATTTATTTTTTAAGTTTAGACTGGATTGGTGATAGTTCTTATTGATGGCTTTAGTGTTGCGTTTAGAGCATTTTATGCTCTTCCAGACACATTAATAACTTCTAGTGGAACCCCAACAAATGTGATCCATGGTTTTTTATCGATGATAAATAAAGTCATCAAAGATTATGAACCTGATCAATTAATAATTACTTGGGATTTACCAGGCAAGACATTTAGGAATGAAATATATGAAGAATATAAAGCCAATAGAACTCCTGCACCAGATAATTTTAATATTCAGATACCCCTTCTTCACGACTTAATTGACTCCTTCAATATTCCACAAGTCTCTAAAAGAGAACACGAAGCAGATGATGTACTTGGATCTTTATCAAAATTATTTAATGAAATTAAAAAAGATGTATTAATAGTCACTGGAGACAGAGATATTTTTCAGCTAATTTCAAAAAAAACAAAAATACTTTATACAAAAAAAGGAATATCAGAAACAGACACTATGGATGAAAAATCATTTAAAGAAAAATATGAAATTACACCTTCACAGTACATTGAGTATTTAGCTTTAAAAGGTGATCCCTCTGATAATATTCCTGGATTGCCAGGTGTAGGTGAAAAAACAGCAATTACACTCTTAAAAAAATATAAAAATTTAGACAATATTCTTCAAAATCTTGATGAACTTACACCAAAATTAAAAAATACATTTAAAACAAATAAAGATATTTTATTTATAAGTAAAAAGTTGGCCACTATCAAAACTGATTTAGAACTAGATTTACCTGATTTGAAGTTGAGTGATTCTGCATATTTCTCTGATGATGTTTTAGAAAATGCACAGGAAAAAGTAAAAAATCTTGAACTAAACAAATACACCTTAAAAACCAAAAATGAAATTGATAAAGAACAAGAAAATCCAGAAGATAAAAATATCCAAGAATATGAATCTATAGAGGGTGAAAATTTTATCTTAAGTTTTGATAATGAAACCTATTTTTTTAATAGCAATAAATTTGGAAAATATACTGGGAATTTATCAAAGATAAATAATTATGTTCTAATTACATCGCAAAGGACGATTTCACTAACTGAAGATGAGCTAGATTTTGATAAATTTGATGCATATGATTGCATGTTGTTTTTAAAAGATCCAAGCATTAAGCCAGACAATCTTTTGAACATAGCTAAACATATAGATAGATCATCTGGCCTTTCTAAAAAGTCAGATATTATAGATTTTCTTAAATTCTTCCAACAGAAAACTTCAATTATTAATAATGAAATCTCAGAATTTAAGAAAGACAAAAAACTTATTTTGCTATATAAGGATTTAGACTTTCCAATGCTTAAAATTTTGAGCTCAATGAACAAGAAAGGCGTTAAAGTCTCATTAAAAAAAATAGATAAACTTTCTGATGAAATAAATGTTGATTTAAATATTTATAAAAAAAATATTAAATCTATAACTAAAAAAGATTTTAATTTGAATTCACCTAAACAGTTATCTGAAATCCTCTATGAAGATATGAAATATCCAATTATTAAAAAGACTCCAAAAGGAGCTCCTTCAACAGATGCTTCTGTGTTGGAAGAATTATCAAAATCACATGAGCTGCCTAAGTTAATTTTAAAATATAGGGAATATGAAAAATTAAGATCTACATATATTGAAGGCCTCAAAACTGTCATTGTAAATAATAGAGTTCATACCTCTTATAATTTGTTCGGTACAACAACTGGTCGTTTATCATCAGAAAAACCTAATCTACAAAATATTCCTAATAAAACAGAAATGGGCCAGAAAATACGAGAATTTTTTGTTGCTGATTCAAAACACACTTTTGTAATAGCTGATTATTCTCAAATAGAATTAAGAGTTCTTGCACATTTAAGCGATGATAAAAATATGATAAATATGCTTAAAAATAGAGACGCAGATATTCACTCAGAAACAGCAGCCAAAATATTTAATACAAATATTGATTCCGTAACTAAAGATATGAGAAGAAAAGCTAAAGAAGTAAATTTTGGTTTAATTTATGGAATGGAATCATTTGGATTATCAAAAAGCTTGGATATTTCAAAAAAAGAAGCTGACGAATTGATAAAAGCTTATTTTGGTCAGTTTCCAAAAATTAAAGGTTTTCTAGAAAAGATAGTTGTTGATGCGACAAAAAATACATATACAGAAACTCTTTATGGTCGTAAAAGATTTATCAGAGAATTATCATCTTCAAACTTTCAAGTAAAAGCTATGGGAAAGAGAATTGCAATGAATGCGCCTATACAGGGAACTGCATCTGACATTATGAAAATAGCCATGATAAAATTAATCAAAAAATTGTCACCTTTTGAATCCACAAACCTTCTTCTGCAAATACACGATGAAATTATTATTCAAACTCCAAACGTTTTATCTGATAAAGTTTCGAATATAATGCAAAAGGAAATGGAGGATGCCTCATCATTAAAAGTACCATTGTTTGTGGATATTAAGGAAAATTCAAATTTATCAAATTTAAATTAAATACTTGCAAATTTCTTAAATATGTTATCCTAAGAAACGCAATACTATGATTGGAAAAAACAAAACATATGTCAGATAACCTTAATGAGACGGTTAAGCCAATCAATGACGTAAACCTTCCCGAAAATATTAATCCGGAAGACTTTCCTATGTTATTAGAACAAACATTGGTATCTTTTAAAAATGGTGACGTAATTGAGGGTACAGTCGTCAGAATTGACAGAAATGAAGTTATGGTCGATGTCGGCTACAAATCTGAGGGAGTAATACCGTCTAGAGAACTATCAGTTAGAAAGTCAATAAATCCAAATGAAGTTTTTAAAGTTGGAGATAAAGTTCAAGCCTTAGTTTTAGAAAAAGAAGATGATGAAGGACGACTTATTCTCTCCGTAAAAAGAGCTTTATATGAAAAGGCCTGGGGAGATATACAAACTATTTCAGATAATAATAAATCTGTTAAAGGAACAGTCATTGAATCAGTTAAAGGTGGTCTTATTGTCGATATTGGTGTGAGAGGTTTTTTACCAGCATCATTAATTGACGTAAGGAGAGTTAAAGAACTTAGTTCCTATGTTGGTGAAGAAGTAGAAGCTAAAATCTTAGAATTAGACAAGCAAAGAAACAATATTGTTTTATCTAGAAAAGCCCATCTTGAGGAAGAATTATCTGAAGAACGCCAAGGATTTTTGGGAGATTTACAAGTTGGAGATATTAAAGATGGAAAAATTTCTTCAATTGTAAACTTTGGTGCTTTTGTAGATATTGGTGGTATGGATGGATTGGTACATGTTTCTGAGCTTTCATGGAGACATGTTGAAAATCCAAATGAAATTGTAAAAGTTGGCGACTCTGTAACTATAAAGGTTTTAGAGATAGATAATGACAAAGAAAGAATTTCATTATCTATTAAGCAAGTCACAGAGGATCCATGGTTAGATTTTGAATTAAACTTTAATGAAGGTGATGTTGTAGATGGCGAGGTAACAAAGGTTGTCCCTTTTGGTGCATTTGTAACTATTGGAAAAGGCGTTGAGGGACTTGTTCATGTATCTGAAATTTCAGTTGATAAAATTGATTCACCAGAACTAGCTCTTGCTATTGGCCAAAGTGTAAAAATTAAAATATTAGAACTAGATATTCCTAAGAGAAGAGTTAATTTATCGATAAAACAAGCTGATCCAAATTGGGAATCAAAAGAAGAAGAAAAAAACAAGCCTAAAACTCACTCTACTCAATCAGAAGACAAACCTGCTGAAAGACAAACAGTTGAAGGCGTGGATGAATCTCTAGAAAATATTTTACAAGAACTCAAAGAAAGAGGAATTGGAAGTAACTAACAATTCAAGTTAAATTCTAATTTTCCTTAATCTTATATATATGTATAAAAATGGAATTATATTAACTGGCCCGATTGGTTCAGGAAAATCTGAAGCTTTATCAATAGTTTCTAGATTAGGATATAAAACAGTTGATCTAGATATTATTTCAAACAACATATTAAATAGCGAAGATTCAATTGACTTTTTAAAGACAAATTTTTTAGATTGCCTAGAAAACGATAAAGTAGTTAGAGCTAAATTAGCAAATATTGTTTTTCAAGACAAAGAAAAATTACAATTGTTAGAAACGTATTTACATCCTAAAGTTCAATCTCAATTGGTAGATATTTTGAGTAACAGTGACCAATTAACATTCATTGAAGTATCAGCTCCTAAAAATGTAATAGATATGTTTAAGACAATAGTTTTATGGAGTCCTGAAAAGGTAAGAATTGAACGATTGATTGATAGAGGAATGGATTTAGAAGATATTACAAATAGGATAAACAACCAACCAAATGATGAATGGTGGCACTCTATAGGTACAGTAATTAATAATGACATCAAAGAAGATTTAGAAGGTGAACTTAAAAAAGTAATAGAATCTTTGTAATGAATAAATTTAAAGTGATCTCAGAATTTACACCAAAGGGGGATCAGCCTGCAGCAATTAAAAAGTTAAAAAATGGGATTGAGAATAATATTGATTTTCAAACATTAATGGGAATTACTGGTTCAGGTAAATCTGCAACAATAGCTTGGCTTATAGAGGAAGTTCAAAAACCTACTTTGGTACTTGCTCCGAATAAAGCTCTTGCAGCTCAATTAGCAAATGAGTTCAAACAATTTTTTCCTGAAAATAGAGTTGAATATTTTGTTTCTTACTACGATTACTACCAGCCAGAAGCATACGTTCCAAGAACAGATACTTTTATAGAAAAAGATGCAAATATAAATGAAGAAATCGACAGATTAAGACACTCAGCAACAAGTGCTTTACTATTAAGGGATGATGTCATAGTAGTTTCATCTGTTTCTTGCATATACGGTCTTGGCTCGCCCAAAGAATACAAAAATAAAATTATTCCAATTATTCAAGGAAAAGAATTTGATTTAGATGATTTGATTGGTCAGTTAGTAAAACAGCAGTACATTCGAAATGATTTAGTTGTTACTCGAGGTACGTTTAGATTAAAGGGTGACACATTAGATATATTTCCTGTTTATGAAGAAACTATTTTTAGAATTGAATTTTTTGGGGATGAAATAGAAAAAATATCTAGAATTGATCCAGTTACAGGTGAGATATTAGAAAAATTAACTGAGTTAGCTATATTTCCTGCATCTCATTATGTAACTTCTGATGAAGAAAGAAAAAATGCATTAAAGGAAATTGAAAATGATTTGACAAAACAAATTTCAAAGTTTGAAAAAGAAAATAAATTACTTGAAGCACAACGTATAAAGCAAAGAACAATGTTTGATTTAGAAATGTTAGGTGAACTTGGTGTTTGTTCAGGTATAGAAAACTACTCTAGATATTTTGATGGTAGAAAGCCAGGGGAGCCACCATATACATTAATTGATTTTTTTCCAGATGATTTTTTAATGGTTGTTGACGAAAGCCATATTGCTATACCTCAAATTAGAGGACAATATGAAGGGGACAAATCAAGAAAATCTACTCTTGTGGATTATGGATTCAGATTGCCAGCTGCCCTTGACAATCGTCCATTAAAATTTGATGAATGGAGAAATAAAGTAAATAAAACTATTCTTGTATCCGCAACTCCAGGTAAATGGGAAAACGAAAATTCAGAAATTTTTATTGAACAAGTTATTCGACCAACTGGTTTATTAGATCCAAATATAGATGTCAGACCTACTAAAAATCAAATTCAAGATTTATTAAGTGAAATTAAATCCGTAATAAATAACGGCAATAGGGTTCTTGTTACAACTTTAACAAAAAAAATGAGTGAAGCTTTAAGTGATTATTTTTTGAAAATGGGAATAAAAACACGTTATCTTCATTCAGATATTGACACTTTGGAAAGAATTGAAATTCTAAGAGATCTAAGAAAAGGAGAATTCGATGTTCTTGTAGGTATAAATTTATTAAGAGAGGGACTTGACTTACCAGAAGTCCAATTAGTTGCAATTATGGATGCTGATAAAGAAGGTTTTTTAAGATCTGAAACAAGTTTAATTCAAACAATTGGTCGGGCAGCTAGAAACAAAGATGGTTATGTAATAATGTATGCCGATAAAATTACAGATTCTATTACGAAAGCAGTTGGAGAAACAAAAAGAAGAAGAGAGATTCAAGATAAACATAATAAAAAATATGATATAAATCCAGAGACTATCAAGAAAGAAATAACTGATATTCTTGAAATCGTTGAAAGGAACAGACCTTCAAAAGACGATATTTTGTTTAGATCAAATTTGAATTTGAAAAATGCATCTAAAGATGATTTATTTAAAATATCAAAAGATATTGAAAAAGAGATGAAAGTTGCAGCTGATTTATTGGAGTTTGAAGTTGCTGCTAGATTAAGGGACGAGCTTAAAGAGATTAAAAAAGAAATTATGGAGCTGCCTAGCTAATGGTAAATGATTATTTAAAGGTTAAAGGCGCAAAAGAGCATAACTTAAAAGATATCAGTATTGATATTCCAAAAAATCAATTGGTAGTAATTACCGGCCTGTCAGGTTCTGGTAAGTCTTCTCTCGCTTTTGATACTATTTATGCTGAAGGTCAAAGAAGATATGTTGAAAGCTTATCTGCTTATGCACGTCAATTTCTTGGGCAAATGGAGAAACCAAATGTTGAACAAATTGAGGGTCTCTCACCTGCTATAGCTATTGACCAAAAAACCTCGTCAAGAAGCCCTCGTTCAACGGTAGGCACTGTGACAGAAATACACGATTATTTACGTTTACTTTGGGCAAGAATAGGTATCAGCTACTGTCCAAACTGCGGTTCTAAAATAGAAAAACAATCTACTGATTTTATAGTTAATCAAATATTAGAAATTGGTGAGGACATATATGTTGAAATTCTTGCACCAATTGTTAAATCAAGAAAAGGAGAGTTCGAAACCTTATTTAAAGATCTCTTAAAACAAGGCTTTAGTAGAGCTTATATTGATGGGGAGTTAGTCAGATTAGATGAGGCAAAACGGCTGGATAGATACTTCAATCACAACATCTCAGTTGTTGTAGATAGAGTAAAAATTAAAAAAACTGGTGGAAGAAGACTTCCACAATCTGTTGAGGCAGCAATTAACTTAACAAGCGGATTAGTTGATATTAAGATTGACGAGGATATAAAGTCATTTAGTCAAAATCTTGGTTGTAAACAATGTGGCACTTCTTATGGCAAACTAGAGCCAAGAGATTTTTCATTTAATTCTCCATTTGGGGCATGTGAAAGATGTAATGGTATTGGTATAAACTACGAAATTGATGAAAATCTATTAGTAAAAGACGAAATCCAATCTATTGATGAAAATGTCTTTCCGGAAATGTCTAAAAGAAAATATTTTCGTGCACAGATTTATGGGGTTTGTGAATATTTTGACATACCAAGAAATATTCCATATAAAGATTTATCTGATAACGATAAATTTATTCTCCTTTTCGGATCAGATGGAATAAAAACTCCAATCAGATATACAAATCGATTTGGAAATTCCAGAACTTGGGAAAGAGAATTTCCTGGAGTTATACCATTATTTAAGAAAATTTACGAAGAGACAGAATCTGATCACAGAAGAGAATATTATATGCAATTTATGAGAGAATTGCCATGCACTGATTGTGATGGTGAAAGGTTAAATCCAAGATCAAGAAACGTGAAAGTAAAATCACTTACACTTGGTGATTTTAATAAATTATCTATTAACAAAGCTAGTAAGGTGATTCAAAATTTAAAACTAACTGGTAACGAAAAAGAAATTGCAGAAACAATTTTAAGAGAAATTAATGAAAGATTACTTTTTTTGAATGAAGTTGGTCTTACTTACTTACAGTTAAATAGAGGTGCTGCAACTCTATCAGGAGGTGAAGCACAAAGAATTAGATTAGCTACACAGATAGGTTCTGGATTAACTGGCGTACTCTACGTTTTAGATGAACCATCGATTGGCCTACATCAGTCTGATAACAAAAAATTAATCGAAACATTATTAAGATTGAAAAATTTAGGAAATACTGTACTTGTCGTTGAACACGATGAAGAAACAATGAGAAGTTCTGATTTCATTATTGATATTGGCTGGGGAGCAGGAGAAGAAGGTGGAAATATAGTTGCTGCTGGTGATTTTGAAACTGTATCAAAGAATAAAAAATCAATTACTGGGCAATATTTATCTGGAAAACAAAAAGTACCATACCCAAAAGTTAGAAGAAAAGGAAATAATGAAAAAATTGTTGTAAGAGGAGCAAAAGAAAATAATTTAAAGAATCTTACTGCTGAATTTCCTCTTGGGAAATTTATATCAGTTACAGGAGTATCAGGGAGTGGAAAGTCAACATTGGTATCGGAAATATTGTCTAAGGCTATACAAAATGAGTTTTCGCGAAAAAATTGGAGTCCACCTGGTGTCCATAAAAGTGTAAGTGGCTTAAATTATATTGATAAATTAATTGAGATCGATCAATCACCTATAGGTAGAACTCCAAGATCAAATCCTGCAACTTATTCTGGTGTTTTTGACATGATACGTTCTCTTTATTCTCAAACAGAAGAAGCTAAGATCCGTGGTTATAAGCCTGGAAGATTTTCTTTCAATGTACCAGGAGGAAGATGTGAAGTTTGCAGAGGTGATGGAACAATAAAAGTAGAGATGTATTTTTTACCTGATGTTTATGTGATGTGTGAGGATTGTAAAGGTTCAAGGTATAACAATGAGACATTAAATATACGATGGAAAGGCAATACAATTTCCGACATACTAAATTCTACAGTTGAAAATTCTCTTAAAATATTTGAAAATCAACCTCAGATTTCAAGAATAATAAAAACATTAGATGATGTTGGCTTATCTTACATAACACTTGGTCAATCAGCCACAACTCTCTCAGGAGGGGAAGCTCAAAGGGTGAAACTAGCAAAAGAGTTGAGCAAAAGATCAACAGGTAGAACAATGTATATACTGGATGAACCAACTACGGGTCTGCATTTTGCAGATGTTCAAAAGTTATTAGAAGTTCTACATATGCTTGTTGACAAAGGAAATACTGTACTTGTTATCGAACATAATCTTGATGTGATAAAAAATTCAGATTGGGTTATAGATCTCGGACCAGAAGGAGGAGAAAATGGAGGAAAAATTATCTCAGAAGGAACTCCAGAAAGTTTAGCATCAGATAAAACTTCTTTGACAGGCTATCATTTAAGATCAGTCTTGTAATGGAAAAAATAGAAATAAAAGAAATTCCAACAAGTCCTGGTATTTATATCTTTAAAGATGAATACGAGGAACCATTGTATGTTGGAAAAGCTAAGAATTTAAGAAAACGTGTGCCTTCATATTTTAGAGATAGATCCTCATGGAAAGTAAAGAGGCTTGTTAAAGAGTCTGAGAACATAAGCTTTGTTGTTTCAAAAAATGAAGCAGATGCTTTATTAGCCGAATATTCTTTTATTCAACAATATAAACCTAAATACAATGTTCAATTTAAGGATGACAAGTCTTATCCATACGTTACCTTATCAAATGAAGAATGGCCAAGAGCATATATTTCCAGAAGAATTAGTCAAAAAAATAAAAACTTTGGCCCCTTTCCATTTATAGGATCAGCACGAAGATCACTTGATCATTTAATTAATATTTTTCCAGTAAGAACTTGTTCAAAAAATGTTTTTGAACGACACCAAAAATTAGGAAAAGCCTGTCTTCTATATGATATTGATAAATGTGCAGGACCCTGTATTGATGCAATTAGTAGAGATGAATATGTTGACTTAATTTCAAAACTTGAAAATTTTTATTCCGGAAAGTCTGATCAATATATTGATGAAAAAATAAATGAAATGATGACATTTTCAGAAAACCAAGAATATGAAAAGGCCCAACAAGCAAAAAGCATTATCACTCATCTTGAAAATGCTAGGACAACACAAACATTAATGGTTGCAGATAAAAAATCTGTAGATGTTGTAGGAATAGATATTAGTAATTTTGATGTAGTTATTTCTTGCCTGCTGATAAGAAATGGAAGAATAATTGGTGAAGTTAAGAAAACACTAGAACCAATTGATACAGAGCAATATGAAGAATACCTCCCACAGATAATACTTTCAATTTTTTCAGAAAATCAACCATCAGATGAAATATTAGTAAGTCACAATTTCCCCTATGTTGAGACTGTTCAAAAAAGTCTATCTGAGAAATGGGATAAAGATATTCAATTAAAAACACCAATCAAGGGCTGGAAAAAGGACCTATTAGAAACAGCTATTTTAGATGCTAAAGAAATACGAAGGGTGGTTAATTTTAGACGAAGAACAGATTTAGAATTTCGATCACAATCATTAGAACAGTTAAAAAATAATTTAGATCTTAAAAATATTCCTTATCGTATAGAAGCATTTGATATTTCAAATCTTGGAGCTGAGTATAGAGCAGGCTCAATGGTGGTCATGGATGATGGTATTTGTAAACCATCAATGTATAGAAAATTTCATATAAAATCTTTTTCGGGACAAGACGATTATAAATCAATGGAAGAAGTAATTTTTAGAAGACTCAAAAGACTTTCAAAAGTAGATGAGAAAGATAAAAGCTTTAAGAGGAAACCGGATCTAATTTTAATTGATGGTGGCAAAGGCCAATTATCTTCTGCCAAAAGTGTAGTTGATCATTTTGAGTTAGACATTGAAATAATTGGTTTGGCCAAAAAATTTGAAGAGGTTTTTAAACCTAATCGTAAAGAACCGTTTATTCTTGATAAAAGTTCTGAAGCCATGTTCTTACTTCAAAACATAAGAGATGAAGCACACAGATTTGCAATATCTGAAAATAGAAGATTAAGAATTAAAAATTTTGATGATCAAACCTTATTAAGTATTAAAGGAGTTGGTAACAAGTCTTCTGAAATATTATTAGAAAAATTTAAGGATGTTTCTAGACTTTCAAAAGCTACGTTTGAGGAGCTCAATGAAGTTGTATCTGATAATATAGCTAAAAAAGTTTATTCTTATTTCAATGGAAATTTTTAAGTTACATATCACACAATAAGAAAATTTATCCATGTAAATACATCACAATTAGAATATCATTAGGTTAATTATGGTATCTAAACGCCCAGAAGTATTATTACTTGTAGGAATGTCAGGAGCTGGTCGCTCCGCAAGTGCTAATGTATTTGAAGACCTTGGGTATTATGTCATTGAAAATTTACCAACTAATTTAATTCAATCAGTAGTTGAGTCTAATGATGTTGCTGAAACAAACAAACAGTTAGTACTTACTGTTGATGGTAGAGAAACTTCCGCTCAGAGTGAGTTAACAAAAAGTCTTGATAGGCTAAGTCAATCAGGTGTTCTAACTAGAGTTATATTTTTAGATGCAGACAATGACTCACTCATAGAAAGGTATGAAGAGAATAGAAGGCCACATCCTATGGGAAAGGATTCTCTAGACCAGTCCGTTAAAAATGAAAGAGAATTATTAAAGCCTATAAGAGAATTAGCAGATCTTGTAATAGATACATCAGACATGAATGTTCATGATTTAAGAAAAAGAATTATTGAGGGTTTTCAAGGAACAGCAAGCAATCAAGATTTAAAAATTTCTGTCACTTCATTTGGATTTAAAAATGGATCTCCAAGAGATGCCGACTTGGTATTGGATGTTAGGTTTTTACCTAACCCCCATTGGCGAGATGAACTTAGAGATTCCACAGGTCAAGCGCCAATGGTAAGAAATTATGTACTTTCTTTTGAAGATGCACAGATATTTCTTGAAAAAACAAAAGATATGATTGATTTTCTTTTGCCAAGGTTTACCTCAGAAGGAAAATCATATGTTGGGATTGCAATCGGTTGTACTGGCGGAAAACACAGAAGTGTAGTTATGACTGAAGAAATTGGGAAATGGTTAAAATCCGATGGTAAAGATGCTGTCATTATTCATAGAGATATGAAAGAAAATTAATCTTTAAATTTTGATAATACTTTTTTGAGATAATTTATAAAAGGATTTTTAAGTTGATAATAAATGCAGTAAGTGATGAAAAATATCTTGGAGATGTCCTTGTCAGATCAGATTTGAATGTACCGATGGTAAATAATGAAATTAGTGATGATTTTAGAATTTCTAAATCTCTTGAAATTATTGATAAGATTTATGATTATTCTCGTTCTATCACATTTGTTAGTCATTTAGGTAGGCCAAAGGCTAATGATGTGGATAATTCTCTAAGACCAATAGCTGAAAATATGTCAAAAAAACTTAAAAACGAAAAAGTACATTTTATAAAAAGTATTTATGGTGATGATGTGAAAAAATCTATAAAAAATCTTACTTCAAAGATATTTCTCCTAGAAAACTTAAGATTCGATGAAGGTGAAATGAATAATGATATTGAATTTTCAAAATTAGTAACGAGCCCATTTGAAACTTATATTTTTGACGCATTTGGTGCTTCACATCGTCAACATGCGTCTGTAGTAAGTTTTGGCAATTTTCTTAATTCTTATCAAGGACCATTAATGAATAAAGAAATTTCAGAACTTGACAAATTATTAAATAATGAAGAATCTGGTTATTCTGTTTTGTTGGGTGGAGCAAAAATATCAGATAAATTGGGTATAATCGATAAACTTTTACCAAAAGTTGAACATCTAATGATTGGAGGGGGAATGTGTTTTACTTTTCTTAAAGCAATGGATTATGAAATTGGAAAATCTCTTGTTGAAAATTCATTTATTTCAAAAGCAAAAGATTTAATCAATTCAAAATATGGAAAAAAGATTGTCCTACCTACAGATTTTGGAGTCACTGAATCTATTGAAAGCAATATTAGACGTGAAATAAATAGTAATAATTTTTCTAAAAACCAGATAGGTATTGATATTGGACCAGATACAATTACTAAATTTTCTGAAATTATATCTTCATCTAAAAATTTATTTTGGAATGGACCTATGGGTATTTTTGAACTTGATCAATTTAGTCATGGAACAAAAGCAATTACTCAAGCGATAGCTAAAGCAGATGGATATACCTCTGTTGGAGGGGGAGATTCAGTGAGTGCTATAAACAAATTTTCAAATCTAAATAACTTTAATCATGTTTCTACTGGTGGCGGGGCATCTCTAGAGTATTTAGATGGTAAAAATTTACCTGGAGTAAACATTTACAAACCACTTATAATTTGATAATGAAAAAAATAATTATTGGAAACTGGAAACTTAACTTAGATCATTTAGAAGCTATCCAACTTTTTCAAAAATTAAATTACTCGTTAAATACTGATATAGACGAAAAAATCTCAATTGTTGTAGCACCATCTCACACCTCTTTAAGATCTATTCAAACGATAATAGATGCTGATAAATTAAATATATTTTTATCATCGCAAGATGTATCAATGTTTAATGATGGAGCATATACAGGTGAAGTCTCCGCACATCAGTTGGCTAAATTAAATATTTCCTATTGCATTGTTGGTCATTCGGAAAGAAGACAACATTTTAGTGAAACAGATGAATTCGTAAATGTAAAAATAAACAATCTAATAAATAAAGAAATTACTCCCATTATTTGTTTTGGTGAAAGTAATGACCAAAGGACTGATGGGAACTATATGGATTTTTTAATTAATCAGATCGAAAATTCAACAAAAGGGTTAAGAAAAGATAAAGTAGATGAAATAATATTTGCCTATGAGCCAATATGGGCAATCGGAACGGGTCAGAATGCATCTCTTCAAGATATTGTGGAAGTAATTTCAAAAGTAAAAGAATTTATATCTAAAAAATCATTTTTTAATGAAGAAAAAATTAAATTTATATATGGTGGCTCTGTTTCTCCTGATAATTCTTACGAGATATTAAATTCAAAAATTATTGACGGTGCTCTTGTTGGAGGTGCTTCACTTGATGTAGATAAATTTATAAAAATAATTGAATCTGTAGATTTATGAATCTGATTTTTTTAAGACACGGTCAAAGCATTTGGAATCTAGAAAATAGATTTACTGGTTGGGTTGATGTTGGACTCTCTGATGGTGGGGTAGATGAAGCTTTAAAAGCAGGTAACACATTATTAAATAAAGAATATGTTCCTGATATTTGTTTCACCTCCTATTTAAAAAGATCAAAAGAAACTGCAAATATTTTGTTATCTCAATATGCAGATAAGGTAAAACAAGATATAGAAATTGTGAATGACTGGACATTAAATGAACGTCATTACGGATCTCTACAAGGCTTGGATAAATCTGAAACAGCTAATAAATATGGTGAAGAACAAGTCCAACTGTGGAGAAGAAGTTATGACACTCCACCTCCATTAGCAGCCAAAAATTCTGATTTTGATCCCAATAATGATAAGTTATACAAAAATATCAATCAAGATCTTCCATTAGGGGAATCTTTAAAAGATGTAGTATCAAGAGTTAAAAAAACGATTTCTATGATATTAAATCTTTCAGAAACAAAAAATGTTTTAGTAGTCGCACATGGAAATAGTATTAGGGCAATCCTAAAAATTATTGAAGATATTAGTGACAACGATATTATTGGAATAAATATACCAACTGGAATACCATTAGCTTTTAACTATCAAGATGATAAACTAACTAAAATTGGATATCTTGGAGACCAAGAACAAATTATTAAATTACAAAAAGAAGTTGAACAACAATCTAGAATAAAAAAAGGTTAAAGATGGATACAATTACAGCAGTTTTAATATCAGTACATGTTGTCGTTTCAATAGCATTAATAGCTTTGGTTTTATTAAATAGCGGAAAAGGTGGAGGTTTGTCTGATATGCTTGGTGGACCAGGAGCGTCTGGAAATATTGGCCAAACTTTAGCTGAGAGAAACTTAAGTAGAATCACTGCATTTGTTGCTTTTCTTTTTGCTGTAACAACATTATCTTTATTTTGGTTTTTAGACTGATATTAGCGCGGGTGGCGGAACTGGTAGACGCGCAGGATTAAGGATCCTGTGGGGTAAAACCCGTGGAGGTTCGAGTCCTCTTCCGCGCACATAATTATGAATAAAGCTGAAACTGTTGCCATAATTAATGATCCTGAAGTAACTTTAGGCCATCTTGAAAAAAGAAGCATAATTACTTTAAATGCTTGGGAAATTAACTGGAATGATTTAAATCCAGAATCAAATTATATCCTCTTAGGTGGTCACATGGGTGCTTATCAATCTGAGGAGTACCCATATTTAAAGAGTGAAAAAAAATGGATTGCTGAGGCAGTTAATACGAACATTAAAATCCTGGGAATATGTTTGGGCTCTCAATTAATTGCAGACTCATTAGATGGAGAGGCTTATTTAGCAGAAAATATTGAATTCGGTTTTAAAAAGCTTTCATTTCTAACATCCTCTTATATTTTTGACGATTACAAAAATATAGAAATATTTACATGGCATCGGGATACTTTTAAATTGCCCTCAAAGGCTAAATTAATAGCTAAAACATCATTTCCCCAAATATTTACAATAAAAAAAACAATAGGCATACAATATCATCCAGAAATTACAGAAGATCTATTTTTAAAATGGTATGAAGGTGAAAAGACAAAGCAAGAGTTGGAAGAATTTAATATCGACACGGAATTTAAAAAATTAAAAAAAAACGAATATTTGATCTCCGAATCGGTTAATAAATTATTTGATAAATGGATATCTACTTAAAAGGATCTTTTAAAATTCTTTTTACGTAATTGTTAAGTACATCGTACCTGTCATCAATAGAATTAATTGAAAGTATTTCATTTCGCATTTCTAAAGACATAGGCATTTTTGTACATAAATTCCAAAGACTGAGAATTCTATTTTCTATATCAATTTCAAAATCTGGGATTTGCATATCTATGCCTTGCTCAATAAGAATACTTATTGCCTTTTTGATATCTGTTTGAAGATCCATTAGTTCCTCTTCAGAAGGAGGCAATCCAACATTTATTAATTCATCTGATTGGCATATAGGGTATTCTTTTGTAAGTTCAAAATCAGTAACTTTATAAATGCCAACACATTCAATAACCACAAGTTGTTCAGCATTTGATATATCTTGATGTTCAATGATTTTAACTTCTGAAACAATTTGTCCAACTGTTTCTAAATTTTTTCCTACACAAAATGTACTTTCATTATTTATACAATCACCAATTAACAGCAAATATCTAGGTTCGAATACTCTTAATGCTGATATTTCTGTAGGAAAATAATTAATACCTGCACCAAAAAATGGGAATTCAACTATCATAATTTCTGTTATTTAGGATAAGGGAAAATAAAAAATAATGAGAATTGAAGACGATATTAAATTAACTTTTGATGATGTACTTATTCGGCCAAAAAGAAGCACATTAGTTTCAAGATCTGAAGTGGTCCTTGAGAGAGATTTTAAATTTAAACATACTAGCGCAACATGGACGGGTGTGCCTATTTTTTCTGCAAACATGGACACTACTGGAACATTTGAGACTGCAGTTACTCTTCAGAAGCACAAAATGCTCACTGCAATTCATAAATTTTATACTTTAGAAGAGTGGAAAAAGAATATAGATAATTTAGATCCAGAATATATTTCAGTAACTGTTGGTCAATCTCAAGAAGATTTACAGCTTGGTAAGGAAATTTTTGAGTTAAATAATGATATTAAATATTTGTGTATTGATGTGGCAAATGGATATAGAGAAGATTTTGTAAATTCAGTTAAAAACTATAGAGCAACTTTTCCAGAAAAAATTATTATTGCAGGCAATGTAGCAACTCGTGAAATGACTGAGGCATTGATACTAGCTGGAGCTGATATCGTAAAGATTGGAATCGGACCTGGTTCTGTGTGTACCACTAGAAGTGTGGCAGGTGTTGGGTATCCTCAATTATCTTCTATATCTGAATGTTCAGATGCTGCACACGGATTAGGTGGCCATGTAATGGCAGATGGGGGTTGTAAATATCCTGGTGACGTATCAAAAGCTTTTGGTGCTGGAGCTGATTATGTAATGTTAGGCGGGATGTTTGCTGGACATAAGGAGTCCGGAGGAGAATTAGTAACAGATGATGATGGTGAACAGTACAAAGATTTTTATGGCATGTCGTCTACTAAAGCACAACAAACTTATTATGGTGATCTTGCAGAGCATCGTGCAGCAGAAGGAAAAAAAGTAAGGCTTAAATACAAAGGTGATTTGGATGGAACTGTGCAGGGAATTTTAGGTGGCATGAGATCAGCATGTTCTTATGTCGGAGCTAAAAAACTTAAAGACCTGCCAAAAAGTACTACTTTTATTCGTGTTACTCAAACAACTAATGAAATATATACGGGAAGTGAAAATAATTGAATATAGTTGTTTACTCAAAAAATAATTGTGTTTGGTGTGATAGGGCAAAAAATTTACTTAACTCAGTAAATCTTTCATTTGATGAGATTGATTTATCAGATGATACTGAAAGGAGTGAATTCTATAAAAAAATTGGAGAGGGTGTAAAAACAGTCCCACAAATTTTTATAGATGATACAAGAGTTGGAGGTTATCCTCAGCTCGTGACATGGTTCGAAGAAAATGGCATCTAGCGATTCATCCAAAACTGTATTTTTAGCTTTCTCAGTAAATTTTTTTATTGCTGGTATAAAAACAGTTATAGCCGTTATTACATCTTCATCAGCCATGTTCTCTGAAGCGGTTCATTCATATGTAGATTCTGGAAATCAATTTATTCTATGGTTTGGCATAAAACAATCAAAAAAACCAAATAAATTGCTTTACCCACTTGGAAGAGGAAAAGAGGAATATTTTTGGACATTAGTTGTTGCAGTTCTTATTTTTACTATTGGTGGTCTTATCTCCCTTGAGCATGGCATTGAGGCTTTATCGCATCCTAAGGAATTAAAAAATCTATTTATTTCAATTGCTGTTCTATCTGTGTCTATCGTTTTAGAACTTTATGTTCTATACAAAGCTGTAAAAGAGTTGAGAAGTAAAGCAGTTAATAAAGATTTATCTGTATTCAAGCTTCTTAAAGAATCTACGGATGGACCATTGATAGCTATAGTTGTTGAAGATTTTGCAGCTACACTAGGTTTAGGAATTGCTCTTGTTGGTACAATTCTCGCAAATATAACATCTAATCCTGTATTTGATGCTGTTAGTTCAATTATGATCGGTATACTTCTTATGGTTTCTGGTGTATTTCTTGGCTATGAAATGAAGCATCTCATTACTGGTGAAAGCATCAGTATCAAAAAACAAGAAATGATCCATGACATTATTAGTGGGAACGAGAAGATTAAAGAGATCAAATCTTTAAAAATTATATCAATTGGTGCAAATAAATACCTAGCACTTTGTAATTTAGATTATATTGACACAACTATGGATAATGAAATTATTGAAATTAATTTAGAATTAAAAAACACTGTATGTTCCAAGTTTGATGAAATATCTGAGATTTACTTTAATCCTGCCTGATTTAGAATTAGTTCATGGAATTAAACAAAAAGCATTTAAGTCAAGATCAGTTTGAAGTTACTCAAAATTGTGGGACTGAACCACCATTTTCTGGAGAACTTTTATATGAAAAAAGAGATGGCATTTATAGTTGTGTAGTTTGTGATTTTGCTTTATTTGAATCCGAAAAAAAATATGAATCGGGAACCGGCTGGCCAAGTTTTTATGATGCTCTTGAAGATACTATTAGTACCAAAGAAGATAATTCTTACGGTATGAAAAGAATTGAAATTAATTGTAAAAAATGTGACTCGCATCTTGGACATATATTTCCTGACGGTCCTAAACCAACTGGGCAACGATACTGTGTAAATTCTTTAAGTCTTACTTTTAGTGAAAATGAATAAAGCATATATTGATGAAGAATGCATAATGTGTTCAACTTATGGAAAATTTCTTTCTAATCGATCATCTGATGTCTTAATAATGAATCAATCTGAATTAAGCATTGAAGATATAAAAAGAGATGAAATAGTTTATTTTAGAAATAATAAAAAATTTTACGGAGCAGAAGCTTTTATCCAGTCGACGAGTGATTTGGGAGGAATATATAAAACTGTAATTTTGTTTAAAGTTTTTCCAAAATATTTCAGAGATGTTGTTTATAAATTTGTAGCTGCAAATAGGCATAAAATATTTAAAAAAAATTGAACTTACGAAAATTTTTAGACAATAAGTTATTTCGTAGTTTTATATTGTTTTCTATATTTAGAGCAATTTATGGATTGTTTATAGTTATTTTTGCTTATTATTTTTCAAGAGAATACGAATTAAATTATTTTCAAACAGGTTTAATTTTTCTCTTTTCTGTTTTTATTTCAAGAATCGGATTCAAATATTTTAAAACTAAATTCAGTCTCTAAAATTTCCATAGTTCAGATGAATATTAAAATCTTTTGATTTCAAGTGAGCAATAACTTCTTGCAACTCATCTCTTTTTTTCCCAGAAACTCTTACGGACCCATCCTGAATATTACTTTGTACTTTTTTGAAATTATTTTTTAATTCCTTAACGATTTCTTTAGCTATCTCTTTATTAATCCCAGATTCTAAAAAGTAATTTCTTTTTGATTCAGATGGTGTTTTTTCGTCTTCGAAATTTGATAAAAATTTTATTGACACATTTCTTTTTGCAAATTTTTCTTTAAGGACTTGATCTGCTGCATTCATTCTTTCCTCAGTGCTACTTTTTATAGTTATGTTATTTTCACTTAATAATGCAGTTGTATTTGTTCCTCTGAAATCATATCTATTCACAAGCTCTCTATTCATTTGATCCACAGCATTTGTTACCTCTTGCTTATCAAAAGTTGATGTAATATCAAAGGTTGGCATAATTTAATTTTAAATTACTTCTTATAATTTTGTCGGAGAAACTCATAACTAACAATTGATACAGAATTTGCTAAATTTATGCTTCTTGAATTATCACTCATTGGGATTGTTAGCATGTCATGATTTAGACTAAGTACTTCTTCAGGTAGGCCTACTGACTCTGGCCCAAAAATAAAATAATCATAATTCTTTAAGTCAGTGTCCCAAATATTTTTAGACCCTTTTGTTGAAAGCATTGCTATATTATTATTTTTATTTTGATCGTAGAATACATTCCAATTTTCAAAAATACTTACAGAGGCTAAGTCATGATAATCTAAACCCGCTCGTCTAATTTTATTTTCTTGGAAATTGAATCCGAAAGGTTTTATTAGATTTAATGGCAGTCCCGTATTTGCGGACAACCTTATACATGATCCAACATTTCCAGCAATTTCAGGTTTGTATAAAACAATTTCCACATAAATATTATATTCCTATTCAACAGCCATTAGAGCAGTAAAATATTATTGTGATAAAAATAATTAAATTATTTCTACCAAGCTTTGCAAGCTTTAAGGTTGTAAGGACAGAGATTGAAAACACTTCAGTATCTAGAGAAAGATTTATTGACTTTCTCAAGGTAATTGGATTAGTGATGATAATTTTTAATACATTCTACCTAATTAGATTTTCTGACTCTTACGGTGAATATCTTATATATAATTTATCTTTTGATGATTCACTTATAACAACGTATACATGGTTTACAGTTGGAATGACCTTGTTTTTCTTTTCTGTTGGGTTTACAAATAAAATAGCATGGTATGCAAACGTTGGTAGAGACGGCAGCCAATGGAAATTTTTAACAGATAGAGTAAATGCATTATTAGGGCCTGTAATTGTCTGGATTTCAGTAGTAACACTAATTCTTAATATTTATTCAAGGGTATATAGCCTTCCTCTTTTTTTTACAAGTCAAGATGATGGGGTAGTGCCTTTAACAGAATTTATAATGTGGCCTTTATGGCTTGTATCAATATATCTTGTGGTTGTAATTTTTTCACCATTGACTTTATTTTTACATAAGACAAATCCATATTTAACTTTATCAATGTTTATCATTTCAACCATAGCTATTGATACATTTGATTTTT
>Ga0207985_1000107_pt1 | contig 20487 bp, 12 predicted proteins | sample ETNtaG_3_FD_185761 | JGI IMG/M metagenome (GOLD analysis project Ga0207985, IMG submission 185761) | Marine microbial and viral communities from oxygen minimum zone, Eastern Pacific Ocean - ETNP201302SV84 (SPAdes) (version 2) | ecosystem: Environmental > Aquatic > Marine > Unclassified ...
CGCTTTGAGGGGTATCACCAGTTCTGAGACCGACCTTGATCTCTTTAGCCCTGCTTGGGAGATACCTCTCCTTTATCTCTCCTAGTGGGCCCATGAGATTCTTCTCTATGTCATTGGCTAGTGCCTTGATCGGGGAAATGTAGACGCATTGTACGGCATCTGGGAGAGAGCCGTCCAATGATCTCCTTACCAAGTCGTCAATAATAGTGAGAAACGCTGTCAGAGTCTTTCCGGACCCTGTAGGAGAGCACAGTAGTAGATGCTCCCCATTGAGGATTCTCGGTATAGCGACCTTCTGGGGCTCTGTAAAGTCTGGAAACTTATCTTTGAACCAGTTCCTTACAGGAGGACAGAGCCTTTCCAGCAGCTCTTCGGACTCCATCCTATCCTCTACATACTCGATTTCAGGCATTTTTCTCGCCACCTATCAGTCCCTTGGGCTCCCTATGAGTACATCAATGCTTCTCTGCAGACCACGTTTTGATCGGTTCGGAAAGTCGCTTAACCCGAAAGTCGGGGGGATAAGTCTCATTTCACGAGGATGGCTTGAAAGACAAGTAGTGGAGTCGGGAGGGTAATGGCCGAATCTAGGAGGTTGGACCGACTCACTTCGATGATGCGCAGGCGTGGGATAGTTCTACCTTCGTTTGAGGTCTATGGAGGGGTCGCTGGACTGATAGATTATGGCCCTGTCGGGGCTAGAATAAAGAGAAAGGTGATTGATTCCTGGATTAATCATTGGACCTCTGGCGGAGACATAGTGGAGATCGATTCCCCGACGATTACCCCTCGTTCTGTCTTAGTGGCCAGCGGACACGTGGGCGAGTTCAATGATCACATGTCAGAGTGTAATTCGTGCAAGTCTGTTTTTCGAAGTGACCACTTAATTGAGGGTCTGCATCCAAATCCAGATACTCTGAATGGTTTTGATCTGGACTCGATAATTCTATTGAACAATGTACAATGTCCAAATTGTAACGAGTCTGACTGGGCTAATGCACGTCCTATGAATCTCATGTTCCCTACTACCATAGGGGCCATGAGCAATGGTAGAGAGGCCTACATGAGGCCGGAGACTGCACAGGGGATGTTCATGCTCTTCCCTTCTCTTTACAGGCATTTCAAGCAGAAGCTTCCCTTTGGGGCCGTTCAGACGGGCAGGGGATACAGGAATGAGATTAGTCCTCGGCAAGGAATGATCAGGCTCAGAGAATTCAACATGGCAGAGCTAGAGTATTTCATTGATCCACTAGACCCTCCAGCAGGTAATTTGGAGAGAAATACCGATGAAGTGTGCATGATACCAGACCCTGATGGGGGCTTATCTGGAGAAGGCCATATGAAATTCAGTGATGCCTATGGGCGTGGAATAATCAGGCACTGTACTGTTGCGTGGTTCATGCTAAGGACCTATGAGTTCTTGACTGGTATTGGGATTGATGCAAAGAAGATTAGGTTCAGACAACATGCTGGATCAGAAATGGCTCACTATGCCTCGGACTGCTGGGACTGTGAAATATTGGGGGAGTATGGGTGGATAGAATGTGTAGGCATAGCTAACAGGACCTGTCATGACTTGGAGTCTCATGAGGCGCATTCCGGGACAAACCTACTCAGGGCTTGGCGGCAATTTGAAACCCCCAAGAAAATAACAGGGGAGGCGCTTTCACCGGTTGGGTCGGTAATTGGTCCGGTATTCAGACAGAGGGCAGGGGAAGTATCTTCTGCATTGTCTGAATTAGATGAAATTCCTTCATCATTCCCATTCATACTCTCGTTAAGAGATGGCTCGGAAGTGGAGATAACGAGCGAAATGGCAACGATCACTAAGGAAGACAGGAATGTCCACGGAGAATGGTTCACCCCTCACGTGATTGAGCCCGCTTTTGGAATAGACCGGATAATTTGGCACCTTCTAGATCATTCATACGTCGAAGACGGTAAAGATGAGGAGGGCTATGTTACCCTTAGGCTAAATGGATCCATCTCACCCTACGACTTGTCCATAATGCCACTCTTCGACAAGGAAGGAATGGGCGAATTTGCAAAGGAGCTGTTCGACAAGCTCGTTTCGCTAAGAGGGGTACAGATTGACATGGACAGTTCGGGTTCTATAGGTAAAAGATACGCAAGAGCCGATGAGATTGGCATACCATGGGCAGTCACGATTGACCATACCACCCTGCAAGATGGAACCGTGACCATCAGGCGGAGGGATGATCAGTTACAGGTCAGGGTTTCCTCGGATGATTTGCACAGGCACGTCTCTGATTCAACGATTGAATCATTGTTCTGACTCCCAATCTTCATGGGGCCCCGTCTCTACGATGTGTTGTGTCCGCGACTGGTGCCGGAGAGGACTGGACGGAGAAATACCGTCCGAGCACGATTAGGGAGATGGAAGGCAATAGCCCGCAAATAAGGTCGATTAGGCAGTGGTTGGAAAGCTGGACGGGGAATGGATTACCGAAAAAGAGGGGGATCCTACTTTCAGGTCCACCTGGCGTAGGAAAGACAACCATCGCTAAGGCTGTCGCTTCTGAAAGGGGATGGGCGATTATAGAGCTGAACGCTTCAGAGGAGAGGAACGCTGCGTCGATAAGAAGGGCCGCGACTAGAGGATCTCAGCATATTTCCTTGGATCTGTTCTCTGGTGGCTCGGTTCCAGATGGGAAAACCATAATCCTACTAGATGAGGTCGATCACCTAGCAGGGGGATTCTCGAAGATTTCAGAGGAGAGGATTGGCAAATCCCTGTCTCCCGACGATGACGCGTCTTCAATATCGGGGGATTCTGGTGGTAAGGCGGAGCTGATGAATCTTCTCGAGATTTCCAAGCAACCAGTCATAATGACCTGTAACGATCCAATGAGGCTCTGGGGAGGTGGAAGGTCCTGGAGGATGAACAGGGATAGGATACTAAGGGTAGCTGACATGGTTCAGTTCAAGAGAGTCAGTCCTAATGACATGAGAAAGATTGCATACAGGATACTAGATGGAGAAGGGGTCAAAATTGATCCTGGGGCACTCGAGGAGATAATCTCCGGAAATCCAGGGGACCTACGTGCTTTGGTCAGAGATATTCAAGCTGCGTCGACTTTAGCTGAAGGATTCATTACCGTGGATGAGGTAAGGGGACTGAGCTCTGTCGCAATCAGGGATTCTCAGATAGACGTTTTCAGAGCAATGAAGGAAATCTATGCCAGCAGAAGTGGGGCCGAGGCTTCTGAGATTCTCAGAAACAGTGACAAAGACCCGGATCAAATGTTAGCGTGGTTCTCATGGAATAATTTGTCCGTGTTCGATACTAGGGGGCTCTCGACAATTAGCGAGGCCATGGAACTGGCAGATAAGTCACTGGCCACGAAATTTACGAATAGAGCATTCAGGTCTTGGTATTGGGGTTCCGCCCTCACTTCCCAAGCCGCCGTGTCTCAGAAGCCAGTAACTACTGACCCCTACCTTGGATACCCGGACTTCCTTCGCAGGGGAGGTGAATCATGGAGGACAGTTAACGTGGTTGCCACTATGTCAGAGAGTGTGTCCACTAGCCGCTCATCCTTCAGGGAGGAGCTATGGCCCCTGATTCTAGCTGTCCATGATGAGGCTCTGGGAGGGGACCCTCTAGATTTCAGTCTGGCAATAAAGATGGGGCTGGGCGTGGAAGAGCACTTGTCCCTGCACGGTATCGCCAAGAGCAGTAGGCAAGGCAAAGACGTGATCAAGAAATTTGAGGAGTTAAAGGATGAAAATGAGATACCTGATCTGGTGATTGAGGATAACATTACTGCACCTTCTTCGGATGAGCCAGAGACTAAAGGGAAGCAATTCACACTTGACTCGTTCTAGACGTCGCTTCGCCATGTCTTGGGATGCAACAATACCAGAACCGTCAGAAGCTCTAGACGTCCGAGCCACATCAAAAGAGAGGCGATAATCAACGAGGGCTCCCCAAGGGATGCCCAGGTGGCAGTGGGACCAAATGCCCCAAGTGCCGGACCTGTGTTTCCGAGTAGTGATAGGGATACAGAGAGGACGTCTGTCATATTCAATGAGGGCTCTAGCAGTGAAAAGGCTAGTATTGATGCGGTGACGAGTACTGTCCAGGAGCTCAGCATTCCAAGTACTGTCCAGATTCTCTTCTCGTCTATTACTTCGTCGTTGAATCTAATGGCGACTACTTTCTTGGGCTGTATGATTTTCAGAATTTCCCTCTTTGAAAGCTCGAATGCGATCCTAATCCTTAGCACCTTCAGACCACCGCCAGTGGACCCGGCTGTGGCCCCGATTATCATCAGTAGCAGGAGTACGAATTGGCTGAATAGTGGCCATGTGGCGAAATCGGCTGATGAGTATCCAGTACTGGATATGGATATCGCTTGGAACATTGAGTGTCTCAGAGTCTCCAGAAAGCCTAGGTCTTGTGACCCAGACTGGAATATGTTGAACGCCATCGCTAACCAAGCTATGGTGAGTATGAACAGGTAGCTCCTAACCTCTCCGTCCTTGAATGCCTCTTTCGACCTACCTGCGAGAATAAGGTGCAGTAAGCTAAAGTTGATGCAGGTAAGAACCATGAATACCATCAAGATTACTTCTATCCTAGCAGAGTCGAAAGCCATGATCCCACTGTCGGAAGTTCCGAATCCTCCAGAGGAAAGCGTAGTCAGTGCATAGTTGACTGAATCAAACAGTCCCATCTCACCTACGAATCTTAGAAGTATCATCTCAATCAGAGTCATAACTATGTATATTGTCCATAGTCTTCTGGCGGTCCATTGCAGGGATGGCCCCAATCTAGACAGAGAAGGGCCTGTTAGCTCGGCTCTTGCCAATGACATCCCACCACCCAGAGCTTGAGAAAGAATCAGTAGACCCAGCATGATTACTCCCATGCCACCCAGCCATTGTGTGAGAGACCTCCATAGAATCAAGCTCTGTGGCTGGGAGCTTATGCAGTCACTACCCTCAGAGCATCGTGGGCTGGTTGCGTGATCAATCACTGTCGAACCGGTTGTCGTGAAGCCAGACATAGATTCGAACCATGAGTGAATCGCCCCCGACATCACGTCAGTCACGGCAACTGAATCCATTGAGAGCTCTGCAGGCCCATAGAATACCCCGCCCAACCAGTATGGAAGTGCGCCTAGCAAAACCACGGGAATCCATCCTAGAGCTACGGAAGCGAAGGCTTCCCTGTCCCTCAGCCTAGAGGCGATATCTGCGCCCCTAGCTAGTGAGACGAGACTCTGACCGACTACCGCGGCCAATATTAGTGGAATCAAATAAGCCCTAATTGCGAACTCATAGCCTTCTGCTTCCAAGTAGCAACTATACGCTGCAACCAGTGCCAGCGGGAGGGCGACCAGCCTTATCGTCCAACCAAGAATGAAGCCTACGACATCCCAGCGCATGGTTAGCTCCCGAGGCTCTTTTCCAGCTTCTTCAGGTGTTCCTTTAGCAAGAGGATATACAGCCTGTCTCCCAGCAGGATGGTCTCTACATCGATGGGGTCGAGGACCGATATTTTGCCATCAAAGTCCTGCCTGTCTATCATCGCAACTCTTGCTCCTAATTTAGACTCAACTTTCGAAACCGACCAACCCTCTATTCCCTGTTCTTCTTTGACCTCTGCGGATATTGAGATTACCTCGGGTACGTTTGGAATCACTTGGAACGTACCCGGTACATTCATGTGAATAGATTTCAGTATTCCTGTTACTACGACTTGCCGTCTACTTACGGGGTTGATCGAGCCGATTCTATGCACTGCATCTACCAGTGCCCTATCCCTTAGAACAAGACCTGTTCTTTGCACACCCTTATCTTTGGCTCTCATTGAAATCGCAATATTGAGGTTGTCGTCTTCCAGAGCAGCAACGGCGATGTCGTGGTTATGAATATCTAGCTCCCTAAGCAGATCTTCATCTTGGGGGTCCCCATGTATAACGTCCAACCTCTTACTATTCCCCACGCTAGAGCCTACGAGCTCGTTCGCAAGATCCAATTCAGGCTCAATCACAACCACGCTGTGACCGCTTCTGAGATAGTGATCAGAAAGTCTGACTCCGAACTGACTAGCACCAAAGACTGCGACTTGAGCTTTCTCTTTTAGTTCGGGGTCCGACTTTCCTACACTTCTTGTGATTTGGGAAAACTGGTCGGTAGAGTTTGAGACGAAAACCAAGATATCCCCTGGTTCAATGATCTCATCACCTTTGCACAGGTTCCCTTTTGCTCAGCTTTCTTGATTGCGTAAATAGATGGCATGCCAGCGAATATTCCGCCCACCTCCCCAGTTGTCGTACCAATCAATGCGGAGGAGTTTGTCACCTCAGTCGATGCGATCCATGAGGACCCTCCCAGAGGTAGGATCTCATCTATAGAGGGTGCCAACAAGCTTGCAGCGAGCTGGTCCACTATTTCGTCCACAGCGGTAACAATGTGGTCGGCCCTAGTCCAGTTACTTAGTGGGCCGGCACCTCTGGATGGATGATCCAAGGAAGGGTCACTGATATTCGCTATTGTTCGGAGCCCGGAAGCGTTCCTTTCACCAACAAGCTCGCTGTATACCTTCTTGGCGAAGGAGCACCCAAGAAGGTTGATCATATCATCATTAGTAGCTGTTATGAATATCTCAGCATCACTGATTCCCGCTCTCATCAGGGAGTCTCTGGAGAGGGCGCTTCCTGTAATTAGTAGGCAGTCAAGGTATTGAGATTCGTTAATGGCAGAGGGATCGGGGTCTATGAGTGCCACGCTTCTTCTTTCTTGGCGCAAAGCGGCGGCAACGCCCCTGCCTACCTCTCCCGCTCCCGCTATTATGACCCTCATTGTGTACTACTCAATACCTGATGGCTATAATCATGCGCATGAAGCATGTCTGATAAATCGCCCAAATTGGGGGTTCTGGACTATTCCTCCTCCAGAACAGGAGTGCCCCTTGTTCTATTTATCGAGGCCTCTTTATGTCTCTCTGACTGCCTAGTTGTTCTCCTAAAAGCCTGCCTGGCGGCGGGAGTTAGGCCAGACGGAAGCCATCTCTGCTGGGAAGGCGCCCACGCGGCCACAACCGCGGTTAAAGGAGCGATAAGAATTACAGGCGTATATATCGAAAGAATCAGCGATAGTGTGAGTCCCGCCCTAAGTATTGATGTGGAAAAAAATGGTGCTAGTCTCCTTGGTTCCAGTATCATTGCACCTTGGTATGTTGACAGTACAGCGTGACCCATACACGCGGTAATTGAAATCAGCAATGCGATTAAGATTGAGTACGCAGTGAGTCCCGAGAATGGGGAGTTGAGGTCCTCATCAAAGAGTCTGAACGCAAGGACTGATGCTTGCATCGCCCCAATTCCCAGGCCCAGGGTCCATCCGAACGGAGGAGACGCCCTGAGTGCTACGTTTCTCGGCCTTCCCAGTAGGAACAGGACGAATGCAGACTCGGCTATTGCAATCAACAGAGCGTATGATGCGGCTGTAACTATGTTGACTTGCTCCGTAATGATACCGGCTAGTATCATCGTATCGGCCGCTGATGCGAGAAGCATACCCGAAACAATACCGAAAAGAAGGTACTTCACGGAGCCGGATAGATCAAAAAAACCGGTCATCCTAGCTATTGAACCACGCCAGCCAACAAAAACTCCGATTATCCCTATGGCGAAAGCGAGCTGTGTTTGCCATAACCCCGTTGCCATGTCGTGCCATGGCACCGGGCATTTGAGTGCATCTGCCTCGGACAATGTTCAAACCACCCTATCGGGACCCGTTAGCATGGCGCTGGACGGTTTGAAGAGGAAGATTCTCGGATCGGCTGGCCTACTGAGGGGAAAGAGAGAGGTAGATGAGGAGACTCTGAGAGAGCTAAGTAAGTCGCTAAGAAGGGCCCTACTTGAGGCTGACTTCAATGTAAGGCAGACCAAAGAGTTGACTGAGAAAGTGGAAAGGAGAGTGATGGAGGAGGAGCCTCGACCCGGAACTAAACTGGAAACTCATGCAATGAATATCATCTACACGGAGCTTGTAAGGCTCCTCGGTCCACCTAGGGATATCAGGCCTCATAATGAGACCATTTTGATGGTGGGGCTTTACGGACAGGGTAAGACGACTACTACGGCCAAAGTCGCCGATTGGTGGCGGAAGAGGCACGGAGTCAGGGTTTCGGTAATAGAGGCCGATACCCACAGGCCAGGGGCTTACGAACAGCTCGGCCAGTTGTTGGAAGGGACTGGGGTCGAGGTTTACGGGGAACCGGGAGAGGAAGACGCATCGAAGATAGTCAGGAATGGGCTGGGGAAATTCAAAAATTCTGATGTAGTCATTATTGACACAGCGGGAAGAGACAGTCTGGACGACTCCTTGAGAGAAGAGCTGGTCTCAATAGCTGAAATCGCTAATGCTACAGAAAGGTTCCTTGTTATAGATGCGCAAGTAGGTCAAGCAGCGGGGCCTGTTGCTGAGACATTTCACAATCTAGTAGGCGTGACTGGGACCATAGTTACCAAGCTTGACGGGACAGCGAGAGGAGGTGGGGCATTGAGCGCCGTTTCGGCTACAGGGGCTCCCATAGTCTTCGTGGGAGAGGGCGAAAGAATACAAGATCTTGAGAAGTTCGAGTCGGATCGTTTCATATCCAGATTACTCGGGATGGGCGACATCAAAGGTCTGATTGACCTTACCCCAGAGGATTTGGACCAAGACGAAGCCATGAGGATCACTCAAAGAATGATGTCAGGGAGATTCACTTTGACTGATATGTACTCACAGATGGAAATGATGAGCAAGATTGGAACTATGGACAAGTTGCTTTCCCACCTGCCAGACAGTATGTTTGGAGGAATGGGGAATCTTAGCAGGGGCCAGAAGAAGCAGATGCAGAGTAATCTGGAGAAGTTCAGGGTTATCATGGACTCCATGACTCAGCATGAGAAGGATGAGCCATTGGTCTTGAAATCTAGCAGGATCAGGAGAATAGCGAGGGGATCCGGTGTCACGGAAAAGGACGTGAAAGAGTTGCTTGCACAATACAACAGAAGCAGGAAGATGATGCGTGGCATGAAGGGGGACAGGAGATTCAGAAAGCAGATGCAATCCATGATGGACTTGGATGATGAAGACTTGGGAATGGGGTGATTCCCTGGACCGCAGGTTTGCGATAATCGCTAACAGGGCGCCCAGTTCTGGAAATCTGAATCTCAACGACCTACCCGGATCTGGAGGGCGGATGGATGTCATCGCTAGGGCGATAAATTCAGCACTTTTCGTCTCTCATGGCATAAGGGACGACACGCAAATTATTGTGCATCTTATGGGCACTGGGACTCCTAGGAGAGTTTTCCTGGATGGAAGTGACCTTAGGGGAGTAAGACCTGATGAGAGGTCTATATCTGGTCATTTCAAGTCACTTATCAAGACCCCTGTGCCTCCGATAGGTCGTTTCGAGGACGTCTCCTCTGGAATTAGGCAATCGGGAGGAGATATCACTCAGACACTTTCCGAATGGCAAGATGAAGGCGTTAAGTGCTATGTTCTGGATAGAGAGGGGGATGACATATCGGATACCAATATAGAGGAGAAATGTGGATTCATTCTCTCAGATGACCTGATACTTGAATTGGATAAGCGGGATATCGGGGGTGGGGTCTCAATTTCCCTTGGGAAAACATGGCTACAGGGGCACTCTTGCATAACCATAGTGCATTATCACATTGATTCTCAGATCCAGTAGGGAAATCCATCTGAGGATTCCAATGTTGATTGTTTGAGAGTCTCGTTGTCTATTCCAAGGGGGTGATTGCTTGGCCAACTCCCAAGAGGCGTGATAGACGTGTAATTGTTGTTAATGGCATTGCAATCCGTTCCAGGAATGTCCTCCTCGACTATAGTCGCGGCACCAACTTCGAATTCGATACCATTACTTGGGGCCTCTTCCATGTCAGATGCGCTCCTGTACCATCTCGCCCCGAGGGACACTGTTGAGACCTTGCCGTTCCATTCTTCCGGGGTGTTAACATTGAGGAAAAGGTCCCCATGGTGGAAGGCAGACAGTAGTACGTCACTAATTTCTTCGCCATGTGGAGCGTTTGCCGTTCCATTGGGCCTAAGCAGATTCGGAAGGGAGTCGGGGAGGGACCTAGAGCACCTTTCGATTAGATCGACGATCACCGAGAGGATGTCATCAAACCGCCTGTGACTATAGGTTGCGAGGCTGGCTGCTATTGCTGGCATGCCATAGAGCGATGCCTCCCTAGCAGCGGAAACAGTTCCCGAGTGAAGTACGTCTACCGATAGGTTGGGGCCGTGATTGATTCCGGAAATACAAAGCATCGGATCAATTTCGGGAGCCCATGACTTCAAGCCCCCCTCGAGAGCCACTATTACACAGTCGCAAGGGCTCCCATCAAGTGAGAACATCCTCAGAGGAGGGCCGTTGTCGTTGGCTATGGAGTCTGCAATATCGGTCCTCTCGGTGAACTTCATCCCGCTGGAAAGTGTCAGCTTCATCCCTGTTGCAGACTGCTCTTCCTGTGGTGCTAGAACCACTATCGGGTGACCCTCATTGTGTAGCCTAGTAACTAGTGCGATAAGGCCATCTGCTTCTATCCCATCGTCATTTGTCACCAACAGGTGCGTTTTGTTCACGTCCCTGCGAGAGGCATGAGGTTCATGAATGCGTGTCTAATTCTGAATCGCCCTTTCCTTCTTCCAGTGTGACCAAGATAGCCCCAAATAGCATCAGAGGACCCCCCATTATCGTCCAAGTACCGAGGTATGCCTCGCCGGTAATCATCCATCCGATCGCTCCTCCGATCACGGGTTCGAACAGCAGTGCGACTGAGACGACTAGCGGTGAAATCCAACGCAGTACGGTATTGATCACTGTATGGCCACACAGCCCCGGTCCAAGTGAGAGATAGGCAACCCATGGAAGCCAGAGCATATCTACCCATCCAATGGCACTGGCCTCGGGTACCGAAGAGTAAAATTCAGTCCCCTCCATAGTAATGGATCCAAAGGTGAGGAAAAGGCCTGCGATTAGAGTCACTGGAAAGGCATAGATGAATACAGGGGTGCTCCTCTCTGACCTTAGATGCCTGCCTATCATCAGATATCCGACTACTGTAACTGCTCCGAAAAATGCGGCAGCATCTCCAATGAGGGTGACTTCGCTGTTTCCGTCCACCTCCAAAAGGGCGATCGCGGCACCAAGAAATCCGATTGAGGCCCCCAAAACATGCCTCTTGCTTACTTTCGAACCAATAATTGGCATTATTGCTACTACGACTAGGGGATGACTAGTTACGAAAAGTAAGCTGTGCACTAGGCTGGTGTGGTCTAGTGACCAAATCCAACTGCCAAAATGAAGTGCCAAGAAAAGCGAAGAAAGAAGAATGAGGAAACAGTCTTTCATGCTGATCGAATCCCTATCTTTCGCATTCAACTGGTACAGGAATCCTGGGACTAGGACCAGGGAGGTCCCATACATTCTCCAAGAAGCCTTGAGTAACGGTGGGATTCCTTCCATCTGTTGCAGAACCGCACCCGCGCTAGATACCGCGATTAGTGCCAGAGCAAGGAGTGCGTACGGCCCCATATTCCCAGATTGACTGCTCGACATTTCATCACGCCAGTTCCGCATCCATGACTGGGGGTTTGTCCTCAGGAGGGTTAGAGCCTGGGCCTATGATTCCAGCTTTGCTGAATAGGATGTAGATCATCGCCCCCAGTATGACGTTGAGAATGACGAAACCAGAGAGGCGGATTGCCGGCCAATTGGAGAGATTGGTTCCAATCTGGTCGTCCAAGACTGCAAGTATGGCGGCCTCCACGCCATAGAACGCTTCTCCAGTGAGTGCACCAGCTGCAATCATGAATGTGTACAGGAGCATTAGTGCTCTACCTCTCTCTGCCTCCTGTGCGCCCTTTTCGATTCTAATCGAGTCAACCTTCGGCTGGAGTCTCCTTCTCTCCCACCAGTCTCGGGCAGCGCCACCGAGAAGCATTGGGAATGTCGCGGGGGTAGGAAGATACATCCCCAATCCAAATGACGTTCCCATCCCTGTTGCCCACTCCACGAAGGCACCGAGAGCAAATCCAAGAGCCAATGCCCCCCAGTCGCCCTGTCCCTCGGCTAGGATGGTGGTGAAGTATGCGAATGCGTTTGCCTGTGGTGCCAGTAGGTCTATGGTACCGTCAGCGAGAAGCTTTGACAGGAAAATAGCCACAGCCGCGCCGAGAATGGCACCTGGCACAACTCCCATGATGTTGCCTTTTGAGATATGATATGGCCTGTTACCGATGTAGAGGCTGTTTTTGTAGTCCCCTACGACGGTGCCACTCATGCTGATAGCCGATCCGAAGACGGTTGTTCCGACTAGTGCGATGAGTACGGATTCCTCCTTATCCAGTCCCACGTCAGCGTTTAGGAAGATTAGGAGGAGCATTAGGAGTACGATGAATGAGGTCCCTGACACCGGCTCGATGCCAGTCTCCCCCATGACCCTAACAGCGATGGCACCCAGTAGGAATGTCGTGAAAATAAGGACTATTGCAAATATAGCGGATGGGAGTAGCGGGAACCCTCCAATCAGAAATGTGATTATCATAGCAAAGAACGAGATTGTCATGAATATCGGTATGTGTGTAAGGGGCCACTCGTACCATCCTTTGTTCTCGATAAATTCATCACCTCTTTCTCCAGTGAATGCTGTTGTGATGTCACCGAATATTGAGATGAAGGTGGGTGCCATTTTAACTAGGCCGAACATGCCTCCTCCTAGGATGGCACCAATGGCGATTGTTCTGACCACTGAAGAGAATGCCTTCCATTGAATGGTCGGGTAGAAGATGCTAGATGATGAGTCCGAGTATTCGGTGATATTGACGTAGGACCCGAGGGATGGATCGTAGACTGGCACGTCCTGTATAACGACCAAGGGAACGAGGAAGAACCACGCCACTATTGAGCCTAGGTTTACCAGGAACGCCACTCTGAACTTCATGAACCAGCCGATTGCCAGCAGTGTTGGGCTCAACTCGATTCCAAGGAACGTGTAAGAGAAGGGGTTTGAGGCGGAGTAGGGGGTTATTCCATTGTATGGGGCGTATCCGTTACCCAGTCTACTGGGCTGGTGAATCCACCTCTCGGTGTATACCGAAGCCAGTCCCCAATCCTTCCCAGACAGCGTCATTGCTATCCAATCGGCAATACTGCTCGGAGCCCCTGCAAGCTTCTTTCCCCATCTGATCGGATAGTCGATGACGAACATGAATCCCATGGTCAGGAGCGTCCATATGCCTACTGTTTTGAGGGAGTCTCTCGCCGCATCCGCCGCTCCCGTGCTCACATCCGAAGCTATGTCTAGCATCTTCAGAGTCGCCTCGAAACCTGGCATGGGCAGTGGATCCTCAACCAGCCATACTCTCCTGAAAATTATGAAGTACATAACTCCCAGGAAACCAGCAAACATGGATGCAATTATGCCAATGAAGGCCAGTTGTATAGTGTCTACGGACGAGATTAGGAAGCCATCTCCAACCCTGTAAGATTCAGAGTAGGCTAGCAGGAAAATGGCGGGAAAGGTGAAGATGAATCCTGTAGAAGCGTGGGTCGCGCCGGTTGTAGCGCTTGTTGCGATGTTCACCTCCGATGGCGTCCATTTCAATGCCATTCCCAGGAGGTAGGCAACATACCAAGCCGCCGAGACCGCCATCCCTATCTTGAGCCCTATGTACGCGGTAACCCCACTGAAGAGGGCCCCTATCAGGACCCCTATCAGGACCTTTCTTGTGTCCCAATGGCTGATCTCGAATGACTCATTGAGGTTCTTCTCTTCGAGGTATTGCTCAAGAACGCCAGTGTTGAGGTTGTTGTACATGTCCTCGTCTAGCCATGTAAGGGTACCGTTCTCTATCGCCTTTAGCCCAGAAGCGGTAACAGGCTGACGATACGCTGATTTTTCGACGTCGCCCATCCTATCTCATCTCTCCAATGAGGGGGCTACCGCTTATACATTGACGCAAGAGATATCTGGGGCCATTCGATTATTGGACTAATGGTCCCTGGTCACCTTGTATCGTCCCATGGCTTCCATCCACTGGATCTCCCCCCCTGCAACTAGGTTTAGTTCAGAGTCCATTGGCAGTATCAGGGTCTCGTAGGTTTTGTTGTCCATGGCATGTACCTCACTTCCCTGTATGTGAGTGACGATAGCGGATCCCTTCTCAATCAGAGGGACGTGAATGGTATCTGTAACGGTTCCTACATGGCTCCTTTTCTGACCGGTGAAGATGTCTTCGAGCTCAATCCTTGCCTTCGCAGACCCGTGCTTTCCTGGTTTTGATTTGCTCATACCCAGTATCTTGTAGGCGTTCTCCTCCAGAGCTACGTACCTTCCAACCTTCAGCGTCCTTATCTCCACTCTCGTAGTTCCCGGCATTGTATCATGCGTCGCTGGCTGAGCCGACTTATCAGCATTGCCAGTGAGAAGGTCGCTATTTCACTTCAATGTGGGTTTAGCCCGACCCGGAGGTTTTCCCCCGGGCCGGGTTTCGTTTCCTGATTGCTCAGTCTTCCTTCCTGCGACCGGCTAGTGCGGCACCCATTAGGGCTATTGCGGCTAGTAGAGCCGGGAATCCTGGGACTGTGTTGGTCCAGCCAAGCTCAGTCTCTGTGTCTCCCTCTCCAGCGGTGTCGTCAGTTTCGTCCAGAGCGTCACAGAGGTCGTCGCCATCGAAGTCAGATGGTACCTCATCCGCCTTCAGCGAGTCGGTTCCACAATCCGTCTCGTACTGGTCGGTGTAGCCGTCGTCGTCATCGTCGTCATCAGCGTTGTTGCCAACCCCGTCACCATCTGTATCTAACCACTCGGCGGAGTTCATTGGGTCCCAGTCATCCGAATCTGCATAGCCGTCACCGTCGTCGTCGTTGTCCGCATTATCTCCGATTCCGTCGCCATCGAAGTCCATGGACTCCGCAGCGTTGTTCGGGAACGCGTCCTCTGCGTCAATGACTCCGTCTCCGTCGTCATCAGTGTCAGCGTTATCTCCGATTCCATCCCCATCTAAGTCAGCGCTCTCGCTTGAGTCTGCGGGGAATGCGTCGATTCCATCGTTAACTCCGTCCCCGTCGTCATCAGGGTCTGAGTTGTCCCCTAGTCCGTCTCCGTCCAGATCTGCGCTCTCGGTTGGATCCATTGGGAACGCGTCGTTCACGTCGTCAACTCCGTCACCGTCGTCATCGGTGTCGGCGTTGTTTCCTATTCCGTCGCCATCGTCATCTGCAGACTCGGTTGGGTCCATCGGGAATGGATCAGCCACGTCAGCGACTCCGTCACCGTCGTCATCTGGGTCTACGTTGTCCCCGAGGCCGTCGCCATCAGTGTCTACGCACTCGTTGGCGTTGAATGGGAAGGCGTCGCTTGCGTCAGCACAACCATCGCCATCATCATCGGTGTCGGAGTTGTCTCCGATTCCGTCGCCGTCGTAGTCGTCAGTCTCAGTGGAATCCAGCGGGAACGCGTCTAGTCCGTCTGTAACCCCGTCACCGTCGTCATCGGTGTCGTTGTTGTCTCCGATTCCGTCGCCGTCGTTGTCTGAGAACTCTGTCGCGTCCATTGGGAACGCGTCGTTCACGTCGTCAACTCCGTCGTTGTCGTCATCGTCGTCCATTCCGTCACACATGCCATCTGCGTCGTTGTCGGGAGAAACGGATGTCGGGTCTAGGGTGTCTGTGCCACACGCTGTCTCCTCTGCGTCAGTCCAGCCATCGTTGTCGTCATCGTCGTCGATTGTGTACAGCGATGCGTCACAGGCAGATCCGTCTAACATGACTCCTAGTTCATCTGAGAGGCCGTCCCCGTCAGAGTCCAGTCCTACGCACGGGTCTAGGCTATCTAGGTCCACGCTGTCATTCGCACCGTCGTTGTCATCGTCCAGGTCGTAGTTGGAGGAGGTGATCACGGGCGGAAGGACAAGGTTGTCAATCCACGCTGTGCTCGAACCGCCTGAACCACTTGTACCGAAGTCGAACATGAACTCAACTGTGTGGTTTCCTGCGCCTACGTTCCACTGAATGCTTCCTGTCCTCTCTCCGCACCACTCGCCGTTGACACATCCGCCGTATTGTGAAGCGTCAATCTGCACTCCATCGACGAACACTTTGAGTCCCTCATGGTACTGAGTGCTGTAGCCTCTCTCTACCGAGCTTACCTTGTAGTCCCAGGTGATGTCTCCACCTGTTGTGAAGAAGGTCGCCGAGACAGTCACCTCTCCGTAGTATCCGCTTGCCAGTTGTCCTGACATCAGGGAGTAGCTGCCAGCTATCGGGGTCGTTGTTGTCACAGACCAGTCATTGTGGACTGTCGTTGGTGTGCATGAGCTCATCGATCCGTAGGTCGTATTACCGAATCCGGTGCACTGTGAGTAACCCCAAGCAGTGGTTATGTTGGATGGTATGGCTCCCGTCTCAAAGTCGAATGACTCTCCGGGAACGATAGCGTTCAGGAAGTCGGCAATGCCGTCCCCGTCAGTATCCGTGCTCTGCGTGTTGTCGAGAGGCCATACGTCATCTGTATCGCTCACACCGTCGTTGTCGTCGTCTGTGTCGGCATTGTCGCCGATGTAGTCGCCGTCGTGGTCAGAGTCCTCTGAGGCGTCGTTGGGGAACGCGTCTGAGATATCAGGGGTTCCGTCGTTGTCGTCATCGAGGTCAGCGTTATCGCCAATTCCATCCCCATCTGCATCTGCTGACTCAGTTGGGTCTAGCGGGTATAGGTCATTCCAGTCGTATATCCCGTCTCCGTCGTCGTCTGTGTCCTGCACGTTACAGTAACCATCTCCGTCGGTGTCGAGGTTCTCATTGGGATCAAACGGACAATCGTCGATCGAATCCAAGTAACCGTCGTTATCGTCGTCCATGTCTACATCAAGGCCATCCGAGTAGAACATTATGTTGTCAATGTATATTGATTCGGTGGCTGCGTTAGATGAGAACTCCACGGATATGTACCCGTCCCCTGAGACTGCTCCGGAAACGGTTGTCCACACTCCCTCATAGGTCGGGAAGTCCAAGTCTATGTCAAACCCGTTTGTGTCCAGCAGAACTGTTGTTGTTGTTCCAATGAAGCTTACTGTGACATAATCAGAGGTTTCCCAGCTGGTGCTCTGCACGAATAGGTCCAGAGAGACGATGTCTACTGCGGATACGGAGGTTGTGTTCAACATCATTATTCCGTCGGTGTCGGACATCTGGTAACCCTGTGTTCCCTCGGTGAAGGACCCCACGGTGGTGGAGTAGCTTGTTACACCGACGTAGTCTCCGTCGGTGAGTCCCACGGAACCGGTGCTTACGTAGTAAGCGTCGTATCCTGTGTCGCTACCAGTGACGCTGGCTGTGAAGGAGTTTAGCGAGTAAGAGGTTGTGAACCCGCTCGCCCCCGCGTCCCAGGTGTACGTGCCCGGTGTAGTAAAGGGACCGTATGTTCCATCGATGTTGCTTGCTGAGCTTGTTGTGTAACCTAGGTTGATCAGGTAGAATCCGTCTGGCCCCATCAGCGAAAGTGGCTGGTAGTGAGCAGAGTAGTAGGAGTCTATGTTCACGTACAGCGATTCGCCCTGTGCCACTGTGAAGCTGCAACTGTAGGTGCCAGGTCCACCCCCGAATCCAGTCGCCGTGTAAGAGCAGAGGGTGCTGGAGGTCGGGTCATAGTTCACTGACGCCTCACCGGCATTGTTTGTCAGTGTGCGATTGATGGTCTCGTTGCCTGTGTCTGTGTATATCGTACCAGTCGAGGCGGCTTCGAAGCCTGTTGAGGCAACGGTCGCCGTACACCCTGGAACGAGTGAGTCAGGCAGGCCATCAGAGTCGAAGTCACTGCTGGCGCATGCGTTCAGAGGCCACACATCGGCAGTGTCCATGACACCATCACCGTCGTCATCAGTGTCGGCATTGTCTCCAGTGCCGTCACCGTCCGTGTCAGTGGTCTCTGAGCTGTCTAGTGGGAATGCGTCTTGGATGTCGTAAACACCGTCACCGTCGTCATCCATATCCAAAGCCAGGGGTGATGTGCAACCAGCCGTCATGCTGTCTGGTTTGCCATCGCCATCTGTATCGGTGTCTGCACAGATGTCGAATTGGAAGGCGTCATCCACGTCGAGTGTGCCATCTGCATCATCGTCCGTATCAGCGTTGTCACCAGTACCATCCGTATCGTAGTCTGCCCACTCGGTTGAGTCGTCTGGGAAGACATCGGCAGTGTTGCTGTAAGAGTCTCCGTCTCTATCAGAGTCGAGGGCGTCGCAGATGAAGTCTCCGTCCATGTCAGCTGGTGTGCTGGTGCTGTCTAGAGAGTCGCTTGAAGATGCATAGGCAGAGCCATCGTCACAGAGTGCGGTAGTTGCTGTATCGTAAGCATCTCCCTCATCGAGATCAGAATATCCGTCTCCGTCATCGTCACTGTCGACACTTGTACCTGCAGTAGTCACTGTTGGTACAGTAGTTCCTGATACGTATGTGTACGATGCAGAGGCATCTTGTCCTCCGTCGCCCCAGCTGTCAGTTATAGTCAGAGTGTAGGATCCAGCATCGGTGTATGACCACGTGTAAGTGCCAAAGCTTCCGAATGAGGTGTATCCTCCGGATGTCTCTAGGTTAACACCGGTTGTGGTAGGCGTATCCAGAGTCAGTCCGGCCTCGGATCCCCAGCTGTATGTGTTCATGGTAATGTCAAGTGTCTCGCCAGCTGGGAGGGTGAATGTACAGCTCAGGGAGCTGAACGACACATACCTTCCGCCCGTACTGCAGAGTGTTGAGGTTGAGTATGCGAGTACCGTGGAGTCTGGATCGATGAAGTCAGCGAGTCCATCCCCATCTGTGTCCACCCATACCTCTGGGTCGAAGTCGAAGGCGTCATTGGTATCTAGGTATCCATCATTGTCGTCATCCGTATCAACAGCATCACACATGTTGACAGCAGTTGTCTGGCCTCCAGTACCGGGATAGGTCAGCTTGATTGTATCTGCGTCATTATCAATTGGTGTCGAGCTAGCGCTGTTCTTGTCTGTTCCACATTCATCCTCGTAGACATCGTCCCAACCGTCGTTATCTTTGTCCATGGGGTAGGTATCAGATTCGTCTGGTGTGCCATCTGCGTCGTCATCCGAGTCAGCAGTGTTACCAATTCCATCACCGTCTGTGTCCCACCACTCAGCTGAGTCGAGCGGGGCGAAGTCATCCGCGTCAGTATATCCATCGTTGTCGTCATCTGTGTCGGCGTTGTTTCCAACTCCGTCACCATCGGTATCCGTTGTCTCCGTGGCGTCTAGAGGGAATGCATCGAATACGTCAGAGACTCCGTCGTTGTCATCGTCTACGTCCTCGACTAGAGTTGTTGTGCAACCACTAACCAGTGCGTCTGGCATTCCGTCACTATCTGTGTCAACGTTGGCGCAGGCATCAGAGATGAAGTCGTCACTGTTGTCACCGTACCCAGTACCGTCTGATCCAGACGGTGCGTCAGAGTCGGTGTCGTCCCACTCAGCCGGATTCAATGGGAACTGGTCTGTGTTATCATTGTCTCCGTCTCCATCGCAGTCAGCGAGCAGGGAACATCCGGCGTTCTCATCAACGTCGAGGATCGTGTCTCCATCGTCGTCCATATCTAGGACCGTTCCCGCTGCGCTAACTGTTGGGGTCGGAATTGGAGCTACGTCTGCTGCGATTGGTGCAGTATCTCCCACGTCATCGAAGTCTCCGTCACCGTTAGCGTCGACTCCAGCCGTTGCTGGGTCATCGAAGTCTCCGTCACCGTTGTTGTCAACTCCAGGCACGGGGTAGTTCGGGAAGTCATCCGCCTTGCCGTCACCATCAGTGTCGTCCCATGCGTCGACGTCATTGTCGAATGCGTCAGCGACATCCAAGACTCCGTCGTTGTCATCGTCTGTATCTGCGTTGTCGCCAGTTCCATCACCGTCGTAGTCCACCCACTCAGTTGCATCCAGCGGGAAGGCGTCAGGAGCATGGTCTGGCAGCACATCGGCTGCAACAGGAGCTACATCGGCTGCAACAGGAGCTACATCTGGTAGTGTGTCGCCTTCGTCGGTGTAGTCACCGTTAGAGTTAACATCTACTCCAGGGTCATCGAAGTCTCCGTCCCCGTTGTTGTCAACTCCCGGAGTAGCTGGGTCATCGAAGTCTCCGTCCCCGTTGTTGTCAACTCCTGGAGTAGCAGCATCGGTGTAGTCTCCGTCCCCGTTGTTGTCTTCTCCTGGATCGTCGAAGTCGCCGTCTCCGTTGGCGTCTAGGCCGGCGTCGAGATAACCGTCTCCGTCGTCATCGGCGTCTAGCGCGTTACAAGATAGGTCACCGTCAGTGTCGGTTGGTGTGTCAGTAGCGTCTAGTGGGTCGTTGCTTTCACCGCAGTTGGTCACCTCGTCAGCGTCGGAGTACCCATCGCCATCGTCATCAGTGTCTGCGTTGTTTCCTGT
>Ga0207985_1000108_pt1 | contig 20486 bp, 3 predicted proteins | sample ETNtaG_3_FD_185761 | JGI IMG/M metagenome (GOLD analysis project Ga0207985, IMG submission 185761) | Marine microbial and viral communities from oxygen minimum zone, Eastern Pacific Ocean - ETNP201302SV84 (SPAdes) (version 2) | ecosystem: Environmental > Aquatic > Marine > Unclassified ...
TGCTAATTCTACTAATTAATGGCGCGCCTGGAAGGATTCGAACCTCCGACCTCTTGGTTCGTAGCCAAGCACTCTAATCCAACTGAGCTACAGGCGCATGCTTAAATTATAAAATAAAAGTAAGATTATTTGTTTGTAGTTGATTTTAAAGAGAGAAAAAATAATTTAAATATTTATTTATCTCTTCTCACACCCTCTGATTTAATAGAAAATGAGTCAACGCTTGAAACAGAAATTGGTTTATTTCCATCTATTATTACATCCTTATCCGTATTAGCATTTATATTAATCAACTCACTCCAGCATATTTCACCAAAATCACAAAGATAATAATCATTATCCGAGTCTGTGCTTATAATATAATTATAATATGCAGACTCTATGGAATGAGTAAGATCTGTATTACCTTCCACTCTATGAATTTCGGAAAATATATTCTGATCTAACTCATCTGCGTTAATTTCACTACTTATTTCAGCAAGAAAATACATTCTAGCTAAATCTGCTGGATCTCTGGCATCAGATAAATTAGCAATTTGAAAAATTACAGGACGGCTTATAACATCAGTTACATAATTATCAGTCACCTCCCAAGAAATTGATTCTTGGAATCTACCTTTATTACCATTGAATTTTGAAGAATCGATAACAACGTTATATTTACCAAAACCTAAATTATTTACATTACTTGATGGGGATATTGAAATTCCTGGATGAGATGAAAAGTAGTCTGTTACATTAATATTATTACCTGGACCCGATTTAGTAATCCATATTGAGCCATTTGATTTTGATGATAGATTTAGTATGGCTGTATTTACAACTGCAACTGTACTAATTTCTCTATGAGGAGCTCTGCTATTCTGTGATATTTTTTCAAAATCGACCATTCCGTATCCATAAGTTCTATCAAATCCAGGATCTCCTTTATCTTTAAGAATAAGCCTCTTTTTAATTAGTCTATCAATGTGAAGAGGAGATGCACCAGGAAATTTAGCAATTACATTCCCAATTGCCGCAGATGCTATTGGAGCTGCCATTGATGTTCCTTGATATAGCTCTAGCTTATTATCTTTTGTAAATGCCCAAATACCATCCCAGTCACCATCACCATCAATATCTAAATATCGATCACCGCCAGGAGCAGAGATATCAACTTTTTCACCAAAACTTGAGTAATAAGCTTTTTGTCCTGTAGACCCAAGAGAAGACACACTAAGAACATTATCACATGAAGCTGGGTAGTTATTTTCATCGATATATCCATTTCCTGCAGAGGCAACAATAACAACTCCCGCATTAAAAACATCATTAATAACCGACTGACATGGGCAAGATGAACCACCGCCCAAACTCATATTAATAACATCAACCTTTCTTGGAGATATTTGACCAGTATCATTTTCTACTTGGCCAGCATATGCAATAGCATTACATATCCAGCTATAGTACCCGGAACCATTTTCATCAAGGGCTCTTAACGGAAGAACTTTTAAACCAAATCCATTTATATTTTTATTATTATTTTTTGCAGCAATAGTTGTTGCAACATGTGTTCCATGAGAACCATTTGAGGGATATTCCATAGTTGCTGATGGATCAGTTGCATCAAAATCACTACTCACAAAATCATATTCACCATCGACCCAATTAGATGAATTCCAAGCTCGAGAAGATTTTGATGGGGATCCTGAGTCAATAACTCCAATAACTACATCTCTCACTGCATCAGCAGTTCCAATTGCATTAAGTCCCTCTTCAGCATTAACCATATCAAAATATTCTTTTTGATATCTAATATAATCAGGATCGTATTGGAAATCATGTGCGTAAACCTTATAGTCCAGAGAAAATTCATTATCAGGATAGAGTTTTGATAACGCTGAAACTATATTCTTGATATCATTTGAGGGACTTTCAATATCCCTAATATATCTAGATAGAGGTTGATCGCCATTTACGGAATCAGTATTAATCATAGCACCTTGATTAGAAATAACTTTATTTGATGGTTTAGCAAAAGCCTTTAAAGATCTTTCATCTAGTTCAACAACTGAGTATCCATCTTTCAGGAGCAACGCCTCATCAGCTAATGCTTGAATTTCTTTATATTCAGATCTTTTTTTTACAAATTGATTTCTAACCCTGTTATTCTTTTTGTAAACTAATATTCTATTTTCTGCAAACTCTGTTTTTTCGTCTTGCAAAGTATCCACATCCGGCTGATACCATGAATACGAACTATTAGATGCACCGTTATTAGCCATTGAAAAAGCATTCAGTACGTTTCCAGGTGTATTCCCAGCCCTATATGCATATAAATAATACTGAGAATTTCCTTGATTCGAAGTCATTTCAGCTGATGCAGCAACCCTAATTAAATAGGAGTTATTGCCTGGAGGAAGCTTAATAGTTTTGTTTCTCCATGTATTTACGATGGACCTATAAATTGCAAAGGTATCGAAATCTTCATCATATTTGTATATTTCAAGAGAAATCGAACAAAGAGGCTGATTATCATTAAAATCGTTAGTTCCACAATCTGGATTAAATTGTGGTTGCTGCAGTCTTATATAAAGACGATCATCAGCATCGCTTGTATCAATTAAATAATCATCATATGCATTCGACATTGTATATCCAGATGTATCAACCGTATCCTCCCAATAGCCAACAAAGCCAGCAACAAGCGTATATGGGTAGCTACCAAATGATAAATCTTGATTTAATCTTTTAGTTTCGTAAGAAATAGGTTCGCCAGAATAATTACCAATTTCACTTGAGCTCTCAAAATCATACATGAGGTTTTGAGGAGTTGACCCATCCAAGACTATATGCGTTGTTGGCATTAGAGAAAAACTAAGTTGATTCTCTTTTGCATCTCTTACATTGACAACAATAACTTTACTAGTTGTATTTGTTCCATCTGAAACACTAATACGGACTTTGTTTTTATTAGTTCCAGAGGCAGGATTTTCAAAATCTGGAATACTATTAAAGTATAACTTTCCAGTTGAAGAATTAATATTAAAGTATGCATTTTGTCTAAAGGAGCTACTCAGAGACCATGTAAGATTGTCTGAGTCAATATCGGTTGCTTGAAATTGGTTTACGTAAAGATGATTTTCGTTAACATAATGTTGTTGCTTTGCATCTATAATTGGAAATTCATCATCATAGTTTGTAATAACAACCCTAACCACAGCAGTACTTCTTTCATTATCACTATCAGTAGCTTGTACCATTAATAAATAAATATTATTTTCATCACCATCGGTGGGATTTTCATAGTCCTTGCTTGATACAAAATATAACTGGCCACTTACTTCTCCAATAAAAAATTGTGAGGAGTCCCTAAATGTGTTTCTAAGAGAATATTTAACAGATTTTCCATCTGGATCTTCAGCTTGAATAGCAATAATAAAATCAGAATTTTCTGCAATTTCAACTCTACTTGGAATGTCTATAAAGCTTGGCGGCGCAGAAAATAAAGACAACGAAAAGAGAAATAGACTCAAAGAAGCAAATATAGATTTTTTATTCATATTTAATAATTAATTTAAAATTAAAATTTTAAAATATTTTTATAGTTAACGTAAGATATATAGACATATATTTTGTATAATTTGATAATCATATTAATGATCTTCTCATAATGAATTTGCTTTTCAAATTTAATGGAATTTTTCTAGTAAGGTTATTATGCCTTTTAATAAGTTTTTTTTCTTTTGGGTTATCAGCTGTTGAGGTTAAACCTTTTCCAGTCATAACTATTTCCACTTCTATTACCGATATTCGTTCAGGGATACCCATGAACCTAAATTGGACCTCTCAAAATGCTAATAGTTGTGAAGCAAGTGGAGATTGGGAGGGTGAGAAAGATTTATCTGGAAACGAAATATTAATAAACCAATCATCGGGTGAAAAAATCTTTGTATTGACTTGTTCCGGTCCAGGAGGAATAGCTAGTGAAGATTTAGTTGTAAATGTATATAAGATTATTGAAGGAGTCGTCGTTGATGGCTACCTGAGTGATGCAAAAGTATTCAATGATCAAAATAAAAATTTTGTTCATGATAATAATGAATATTCATCTTCATCAAATCAATTAGGCTCTTTTCAATTAAGATCTGGAAAAAGATTTGTAAGCCTTGGTGGTATTGATGTAGAGACTGGAAATACCTTAAATAATTTTCTGATGGTTTCTGACTTTGATAATGATTATGAATTTGTAGTAATTTCTCCAGTCACAACAATACATTCACTATTTGAAAATAAATCTTTTCTTCATCCAGCCTTAGGCCTAAATAAAGAAATTAATATTGCAATTACAGACCCAATTGAAAATTTAAATAATGGCAATGATTTTCAAAAACTTTATGTAAAAGGATTAAAATTAGGAATACTATCTTACTCTCTTCAAAATCTAATAAATCTCGAGAATCAGACAGAAGAAACAACTAAAAAATCGTTTCTTATACTTTCGGATCAATTAGAAAATCTATTTAGTGAACTTCAAACAGAAATTGACCTATCTTCTGAAGTTTTTCTAGAGAATATAATTTCAAGCTCTCTTATAAGTAACAGTCCAGATAAAGCAATTAAATTGAAGACTGTTTTTTCTGAATTTATAAAAATTATAGATCTTAAACAATCTGCTGAGGCTAATGTGGCAATCCATAACTTTGCATATTCAACATTTCAAAATGATTTATTAAGGATACTTGATGATGTATTACCAAGTGAGACCTTAAAAAATTATGAAAAAAATATTATCAATTACATAGCAGCTGATCAAAATATTGATCCCGATAAATTACTATCTAAAGAGGTTTCTTCCAATAATTCGCCACCTTTCATGACCTCATCACCAATATTCTATATTGATGAAAATACTACATTTATAGGAGAAGTAACAGTTGACGATGAAGATACAGATGCTTCTAACCTTAGCGTGCAAGAGGGAGATGGTGGAAGTATGTTTTATGTTGCAGAGGGTGGGCCACCATATCTTTTATATTTTTATGACCCTCAGGATTATGAAACCCAAACAGCACATGGTTGCAGTGATGTTGAACCATATTTTAACTACGACGTGAAAATAAGTGATGGAACAACAGAGATTAGACAGCCGATATGCATGTACCTTAATGATATAGAGAATGAATTAGGACCTATTTTTTTGAACCCATCTGATTTTTCTCGAGATATTAAAGATCCTAATATCGGTGAGATTTTGGCTATAGACCCTGAAGGTGATTTTATACAGTTTTATACCTCTGATAGTAAATTAGAAATAGAGCCAGTTCCAAATCCTTTTAGTAAAGCCTACAAAGCTAAATTAAAATTTAAGTCGAATGTAAATTATGAAAATCTAACATCATTCACTTCGATGATTTCAGCAACGGATGGTTTAAATGAAACTGATCAGTCAATAAGTGTTACATCAAATAATCTACCGCCAGTTATCTCATCAAACTCGATCAACCTTAATGAAAATATAATTGATATATCCTTAAGCAAATTATCCATTGATGATCCTGATGGAGATGATATTACAGTTACAGTAAAGCCTAATTTTGTTTATGGCGTTGATGTTCTTCTAGGTAATGCTGAATTGTTACCAGGATATGCCAATGATTATGAAGAAATTGAATCATTTTCAACTTTAGGAAATAGCGATGGATCTCCATACACTCTAACGTCAGATTATTTTGCAAATAATGTAAAAATTATTAGCGATATAATTTTGGAACAAGGAGTTAAGTTAACTGCATACAATACTGTTTGGAGTGATATCGATAACCCAAGAACGATATTTGTTAATTCAGGTATTTTCCATGCCACTAGCGCAAAGTTAAGGAATATTAATATCAAGAAAAATACTTCAGGTGAAGTATTGATAACAAGAACTTCATTAATTAATTTAAACTTAGAGCCTCCAGGAAGCGGAGCATCAAACGGAGAATATTTAATAAACCTAAATTATTTTGAAGATGTTAATTCAGGAGACCTAATAGACATCAATAATCCAGATTACTTTTGGATCACGAATAATGTATTTTATAACTCTGGTCAATTTTCAATTTCCTTAAATTCACCATCTGGATTTTATTTTTCTGAAAATATTTTTGTAAATTCTGATTCGCAAGAGACATTCCCAAGCTGGGATTATGATCGAGATAAAGTAGGACACATTAAATATTGGAGATCAAATGGTAATGAAATTACTTTATCTGCTAATCAATATTTAAATCAAAATATATATGCATTTTTGGGAAATAATGATTTGATTTCAGAAAATGAATACTTTGGAAGTTCAGGCGAGTTGTCAGAAAGAATTTTAAATGATGTTTATGGGACTTCCACACCCTCAGGTGTCATTGCAAATTTAAGAAACTCTTCTCTTGATGAGCATGAACTAAATATCAAAGCTCAGCCTAAACTAATCTATGAAAATAATAGGTTTAAGCTTGATTTTCCTGCTGATTATGAAGCTTACCATGATAGATTTTCATACGTTCTCGAAATTTCTGATGGTGTTAACGAGGTAGTAACCGAAAGTCTTGAAATTAATATTAGCGACGTAAATGAAAAACCTTTAATTATTTCAGGCAATTCTTTTACCATCGAAGAAAATAATGATCAGATTGCCCAAATAATTGCTCTTGATCCAGAAAATGATGATTTAGCTTATTCCGTCGATAGTGATACTTTTACTTTTCAAGACAGTATGCTTTTCTTTGCAAATGCTCCTGATTATGAGCAGCAAAGTAGCTACAACCCTACAATTACCATTTCAGACGGGACTACATCTATATCTCAATCTCTTTCTATTTTAGTTTCGAATGTAGATGAGATTCCCGAGTTTACCTCTTCAAGCTCTTTTGAGGTCCCCGAAAATCGAACTAGAGTTGGAGAAGTAACTGCTGTGGATGGAGATGGCGATGATGTAGTGATATATACAAATGATGATGATTTCTATTTTGATAACAATAATATTTTATTTTTTAATACAGCTCCCGACTATGAATCTTTTACTGAAACAGAAATAGTTATTTTTGTTACTGATGGAACAAATATTGTTTCTGAAACTTTTTCTATTTCAATCACAAATCTAGATGATGAAGCTCCAATATTTACCTCAAGCTCATCTTTTAGTGCAAATGAAAATCAAAGTACGATTGGTACAGTATCAGCAACTGATGATGATACTGATGATTCATCAATAACATTTAGCACTTCTAGTTCTGATATTGATATCGATTCTTCATCAGGGGTAATGACATTCAAATCTTCTCCTGATTATGAGACTCAGTCGTCTTACTCAGCAACTATAACTGCTTCCGATGGAACAAATTTGAGCACTCAAGATATCACTGTTGATATATTAAATCTTAATGATAACTCTCCAATATTTATTACATCTGCTACTTTTTCAGTAGCTGAGAACGAAACTGATATTGGAACTAGTAGGGCAACCGATGCTGATGGAGATTCTCTCACCTACACTATAACGGGATCTGATATTTCTATCGATAGTGATTATGGAACTCTTAGCTTTAATTCTGCACCAGATTATGAAAATGATGAAACCTCTTATGCAGCTACTGTAATTGTAAGTGATGGAGAAAATTCAACATCACAGGTTATTGCAGTAGTTGTTACGGATATTGATGATGAGGCACCAGTTTTATCTTCAACAGAGTTTTATGTCGATGAAAATGAAACAGAAATTGGCTTTCTCTCTGCTTCAGACATTGACAGTGATGATTCAACGATTACATATCAACTTAGTTTTGATGGTTCAGATACAAGGTATTTAAATCTAAGAGCCATAAGCACTTCAGGAGAACTATATTTTAATTCAGCTGCTGATTATGAAGATTTAAGTGAATATAGAGCAACTGTTATTCTTTCTGATAATAATGGCTCAGGTGATTACAATTACTCCTCAACTGATATAACAGTTTATATAAATGATTTAGACGACGAGGCACCAACGTTTACCTCTGGTTCATCTTTTACAATCGATGAAAATTCTACTGAAGTTGGATCTGTTGTTGCTACTGATATAGATACCAATGATTCATCCATAACTTATAGCATCTCTGGAGATGACTTTTCTATTGATGAAGTGACAGGATTAATGTCATTCAATTTAGCACCTGATTTTGAATCACAAGCATCTTATACTGCAACTGTAACTGCATCTGATGGAAATAACACATCCTCTCAGAACATAGAAGTATCCGTTAGTGATATCAATGAGGCTCCTACAATTAATGAAAACTATCCTTCCAATTTCTTAGTTGATGAAAATGCTGAAATCACCACATACGCAGTGGCGACATCATGCGTTAGCTCAAGTTCTAAAATATATTTAACTTGCTCTAATGGAACAGTAAACTTGGGTGGTTCAACAACACAACAAACTATATCAGATGAAGACGGAGATTCGCTTAGCTATTCTCTTTCAGGAGATGATGCAGATAAACTTGATATCTCATCATCCGGGTCATTATATTTAGTTGCGTCTGGAGATTATGAAAATCAAGAGACTTACAATTTCACAATTTCTGTTTCTGATGGTGAATTTACGACTTCAAAGGATCTAACAGTTACATTTGCTAACGTTAATGAAAAGCCAATATTTACAACTGATGCTACTCTATTAGTTGATGAAAATGAAACCTCTGTGCAAGCTTTATCTGCAAGTGATCCTGAAGATGATTCAATAGAATTTTCATTAGCTGGAAATAGTGATGGCGATACTGGAAGTTTTACTATTGATTCATCTAGCGGATTACTTTCCTTTAGAAATGCACCAGACTATGAGACTAAAACCTCCTATGAGGTATATGTTTATGCAACTGATCCTTCCGGATCAGCAGAATATGAATTGAAGGTATTTACGGTATCTGTCCTGAACGTAAATGATAATACTCCAACTTTCACATCGGATTCTAGCTTTTCAATGGATGAGAATTCAACCTCAGCTGGATCTGTAAGCGCTTCTGATGCTGATGGAGACACTATATCTTTTTCAACAACAAGCTCTGATATTTTAATTAATTCCTCAACTGGAGCAATGACGTTTAATGCTGCACCAGATTATGAATCTATAACATCATTTACCGCTGATATTACTGCCAGTGACGGTACATTTAGTTCAACAGAAAGTGTGACTATATCAATCAATGATGTAAATGATGTATCTCCAACTATTAATGTAGTTAGCTTTTCTGTAGACGAAAATGAAACAAGTATCGGAACATTGTCCGTAACAGATCCTGATACCAATAACTCTTTTTCATACAGCAGCAATAATTCAGATATTGATATAGATACATCTGGTGTTATGACTTTTAACTCAGCTCCAGATTATGAAAGTAGCACTTCTTACACAGCAACGATAACTGTTAATGATGGAGAGAATTCAACCAGCGAGTTAATAAGTATTTCAATAATTGATTTAGATGACGAAACTCCAGTAATAACTTCAAGCCTAAACTACTATGTTAATGAAAATACAACATCAATAGGAACTATCACTGCTACAGATAGTGATGCTGATAGTGTTATATCTTTTAGTATTGATTCAGCTGCAGATGGAATACTAAGTATAGATTCATCAACTGGCGTTATGGTTTGGGATGCACCTAAAGATTATGAATCTTCAACCGATGGAAAAACGTGGGGTTACCAGGTATATGCTACTGATGGAACGAACACATCAGATGAGCATATTCACATATATTTAAATAATAATAATGATAATATTCATCAACTTATAGGACAAAATTTATCAGTAGATGAAAATGATAATGAAGTTGGCACTATTACTTTTAGAGACCTAGATATTGGTTCAAGAGTTGATTACTGTTTGCCTGAAGATTCAGTCCTAACTTTTCAATCAACGGGAACTAGATGCTCTACATCTAGTTATGCTGGTAGCGGCATTACCTGGAATCATTCTGATACCATTTTGACTTCATCAACTTATGACTTTGAGAGCGACTCTTCATTTTCAACTATTATTACCGCGGAGGACTACAACACAAATGATGAAGATCCTCTAACTATCAATACAGAAAGTCATGATATTAATATAACAATAGTTGATGTTGATGAAGCCCCGGTATTTACGAATTCAACTGAAATCACGATTGATGAAAATGAAACTACTGTTACACAAATAGTAGCGACTGATGATGATGGTGACACAATTACTTATTCATTATATGGATCGGATTCACAATATTTCACTATTGATGAAAATACAGGTGATTTGTCATTGCTTTCAGCTGGAGATTATGAATCTAAAAGTTCATATATTTCATTGATAGTTATTGCAGATTCTGGAACTAATTCAACAAATCTTGATTTAGATGTTTTCATAAATGATGTAAATGAGCCACCAGTATTTTCAGGCTCGACTTCTTTTACAGTAGTAGAAAATAGAAATACCATTAATGATGCTAATCCAATTGCTTATGCTATCGATCCTGAGGGGGAGCAAGTTTTTTACAGGTTGTTATATGGGGTTGGTTCTGATGCTGAAAAAATATATATAGATAGAGGTAGCGGCTATATGGCGGCTGCAACCTGTCTTTACAATAGATCTAATGATGGAAATTGCAGTAGTGCAGCAAGATATTTTGATTATGAATCACAATCAGTCTTTAATTTTGAGGTAATTGCTTATACAGATGAAGATGATATTGGTACAGATAAAGCTGCAACACAAAGCTTTGTTGTAAATGTTACTGATGAGGCTGAAACTTTTTATTGGTTATTGAATGGTTTATATATTGAGACAGATCCTGAAATTCTTACAGTTGACGAAAATGAAACTTATATAGGTACTTTTGTTGCCATCCCAGAAGATACTTGGGCAAGCACATATACATATATTGGAAGTAATACAACTGGTTATAACACCTTTGATTACGATTCATCTTCTGGAATTTTATCTTTTAAAGATACTGCAAATATAGATTACGAAACTCAATCAGCCAGCTATCAACAAGTGTATCTAACAACTGAACATACCAATGATCAAAATAGTGATGTTTATATTGCATCTCTTCCAATAAATATTTACATCAATGATGTCAATGAAGCACCAACACTCACATCTTCAACATTAAGCGTAGATGAAAACGAAACATCCATTGGTAGCGCTCCTTTTACAGATGATGATGGAGATAGTCTCACATATTCTATTTCTGGTGGAGTAGATCAATCTCTAATAACAATTGATTCATCCAGTGGTGCTCTTAGTTTTGTTAGTGCAGCAAATTATGAAGATAAAAATGAGTATGTCATTGATATTACAGTAACTGATGGATCAGAGTCACTTACAGAAACCATAACAATTAATATAAATGATATTAATGAGGCTCCATCAATAACTTCTTCTGCAAGTTTTACAATATCTGAAAATTCACTTTCAATAGGAACTATAGAAGCAACAGATGAAGATAACGATACCCTCACTTTCTCCACTTCATCTTCCAGTGCATCTATAGATTCTGATACTGGGGTGCTAACACTCAACTCTAGTGCTAATTTTGAATCTCAAAGCTTCTATTCTATTGATGTCACTGTATCTGATGGAGAGCTCAGTGATAGCCAAACGTTGTCGGTATCAGTTGCAAATATCGACGGCATATCACAAATAAATGAAATTTATTTATGCTCATATGAGGACACTCAAAGTAATTATTGTGCCTCTAGTTCTGTGCTTGCTGCCAGTAACGATGGGTCTAAGTTCGTTGTTGGGATGCCAAATATAGATACAGTTAAAGTTTATGCAAAATCTTCATCAGGAGATTGGAGTCAGCTAGGTCCTGATATTACTGGCGTATCTGCAGAGAGAGTAGATATAAGTGGTGATGGAACAAGAATAATATTTTTAAGTTATGGCGATATCTATGCCTACGATGGAATCGTTACCGTTAAAGAATATGATTCTGCTCTGGATGATTGGGTTGATGCTGGTTCTGCGTTAACTAATCCTGGTTCTGGTTGGAGAGGTTGGGGAAGTGGTGTTTCCATTGATGAGGATGGCGATACTATAGTAATTGGTGCTGGTTATGCAGATGTTCCTGACTATACCGGCATGGGAGCAATTAAAATCTTTAATTATGACGACTCATCCTCGGATTGGATAGAAATAAGCTCCTATGGTTCTTTTGTATCTAATTGGATGAGAGGATATTGTGATTCTAATTACTGTTCGGGTACTGGTATTGGATACGATGTTGATATAAATAATGATGGAGATATTGTTATTGCCTCTGGAACGGGAAATGGTTTTGGTTGGGCTCGAGTATTTTATAAATTATCAAACACTTGGTATATGCGCTGTTATCAAAACACCACTGGAAATGGCGATACTTGTTATACACAAAATGATAGATTCTCATATCCTGGGTACAATAAAGCTGGAGGCAAAAGCGCTTCAATAAAAGGCAATAGCACAATAGATGATATTGAAGTTGCTTTAGGAGGTCCAAATGATAATGCTGCTACAGATTTTAGTCAGGGAAATCCAATACATACTAGAGTTTGGAAATGGAATCCTGGTTACAACAATTCCTATAACTGGGAACCATATGCGCCTGATGTAACAAGAACTTATGATAATGACCAAACAGGTCATGACGTTAGTTTAAGTGACGATGGTTCAGTTTTAGCTGTTGCAGCACACTATTCAACAGATCCAAATGGCTCATTTAATGCAACAGCCTCAGGCGAGGTAAAGATTTATTCTTTATCAAATATGGTAACTACAGAAGTTCAAAGTGTTTCTATAAGTGAAAACTATAATCAAACCTGTGGTCACTCTATTGATGTTAATGGTAATGGAGATTTTCTATTTGTAAGTTGTCCTGGCTATAACGATTATCCTGCAGATAACAGGGGTCGAGTACTAATTTATTCTGTTGAGATTGATGACACCTCTGATGGTGTTCCAAGTTTTACTTCAGATGCGACCTTCTATGTTGACGAGAATGAAACCTCCATTGGAACTGTTATTGCAAGTGATCCCGATGGCGATACTCTCGAATATTCTATTACGCATGATGACATTGAAATCGATAGCTCTTCAGGAGCACTTACATTCAGTGCCGCAAAAGATTATGAAAGCGATGATGATACATATACAGCTACTATCTTTGTTACTGATGGTACTTCGTATTCAAGTCAAGATATTACTATTTACTTAACCAATGTAAATGACAATGATCCCATTATTTCATCTACAGATACTTTCACAGTAAATGAAAATGAAACATCAATTGGAACAGTTGTAGCATCCGATGAGGATGGAAATTCAATTACCTTCAGTATTTCAGGTTCTGATATTTTAATTGACTCGTCAACTGGGGTGATAACTTTTTACTCGGCACCTGATTATGAAACGCAAACTTCATATTCTGCTACTGTTACTGTAAGCGATGGAACTAATTCAACAACTCAAGAAATTACAGTTTCTATTTCTGATCTTGATGATGAAGCTCCAACTTTTACATCAAGCTCAGAATTTAGTGTTGATGAAAATGAAACTTCAATTGGAACTGTAACAGCTACCGATGCTGATACAGCCGATTTATTTATCACATTCAGCACTACTTCCTCAGATATTAGTATTGGTACTGCATCTGGCGTAATGACTTTTAACTCAGCACCTGATTATGAAACGCAAACCTCATATTCATTAACCGTTACTGCAACAGATGATACTAATTCGTCAACTCAGGATATTACAGTTTCAATCAATAACTTAAATGATAATACTCCAGCTATTTCATCGGATGCTACTTTTAGTATTGATGAAAACGAAACTTCTATTGGAACCATTTCAGCATCAGATGCAGATGGCGATACTTTAACTTACAGTATATCTGGTTCTGATATTTCTATTGACTCATCCACAGGAGTTATCACTTTTAACTCTGCTCCTGATTATGAAACACAACAGTCATTTTCTGCGACTGTTACTGTCAGTGATGGGACTTATTCAGCATCACAAGGTATAACCATCTCTATTAATGATATAGACGATGAAGCTCCAACATTTACTTCAAGTTCGACATTCTACGTAGACGAAAATCAGACAACTATTGGCACGGTTGTAGCAACGGATGCAGATACAGATATCGTAACTTACAGTATTTCTGGTTCTGATATTTCTATTGACTCATCCACAGGAGTTATGACTTTTAACTCAGCACCCGATTATGAAACGCAAACTTCATATTCTGCAACTGTTACTGCATCTGATGGAACTAATTCAACAACTCAGGATATTACAGTTTCAATTAATGGCTTAAATGATAATAGTCCGGTTATATCGTCGAATGCTACTTTCAGTGTTGATGAGAATGAAACTTCTATTGGAACTATTTCAGCATCTGATGCAGATGGTGATACTTTAACTTACAGTATTTCTGGTTCTGATATTTCTATTGACTCATCCACAGGAGTTATGACTTTTAACTCTGCTCCTGATTATGAAACACAAACCTCATATTCAGCCACTGTTACTGTCAGTGATGGCACTAATTCGACAACTCAAGAAATTATAGTTTCGATCAACAACCTTAATGATAATCAACCGGTTATAACAAATGGCTCAAATCTTTATGGCTTAACCACTTTCTTTAGCAATGAGAATCAAACCTCTATTGGAACAATTACTGCTACTGATGCAGATGGAGATAAAATTTATTATTGTATGCCATCTGGAATATCGTACCATCAAGATCATATTGACATTGATCCTGATACTGGAGAAATAACTTGGGAAGAGGCACCTGACTATGAAAACCCACCCGAAAAAAGAGCTGGCTATTACTCATGGTCATACACAGCACTTATTAAAGTTTCCAATACATCTTTGGCAACTTGTTTAGCTTCGTCAATAAATTATTCTGCTAACTATACTAGACAGGTAGAGATTGGTATAAATGATTTGGATGATGAAGCTCCAAGCTTTACATCGAGCTCGTCTTTTTCAGTTGATGAAAATCAGACAGCTATTGGAACTGTAACAGCAACAGATGCAGATACGGATGATAGCTCAATAGTCTTTAGTATTTCCGGCTCTGACATTTCGATTGACTCCTCAACCGGAGTAATGACTTTTAACTCTGCACCCGATTATGAAACGCAAACCTCATATTCAGCTATAGTAACTGCATCTGATGGAACTAATTCGACAGGTCAAGAAATTACAGTTTCAATCAATAACTTAAATGATAATACTCCAGCTATTTCATCGGATGCTACTTTTAGTGTTGACGAAAATGAAACAGCTATTGGGTCGGTTTCAGCAAGTGATGCAGATGGAGATACCTTAACTTTCAGTATTTCTGGTTCTGACATTTCTATTGACTCATCCACAGGAGTTATGACCTTCAACTCTGCTCCTGATTATGAAACACAAACCTCATATTCACCCACTGTTACTGTCAGTGATGGTACTAATTCGACAACTCAAGAAATTACAGTTTCTATTTCTGATCTTGATGATGAAGCTCCAACCATTACCTCTAGTTTAGAATTTAGTATTGATGAAAATGAAATCTTAGTTGGAACTGTTACTGCCACAGATGTTGATACTGATGATAGTTTAATAACCTTCAGTATAAATGATCAAAATATTTCTATTGATTCAGCTACTGGAACTTTATATCTAAACTCTCCAGCAGATTATGAAACCACAGATACAATTTGTGGAACTGTTATAGCATCTGATGGATCAAACAACTGGTCCTATGAATTAATTTGTATAAATATTAATGATTTAAATGATAATGATCCCGTTATATCATCTAGTGACACATTTTCTGTCGATGAGAATGAGACATCTATAGGAACAATAATAGCTTCCGATGCAGATGCAGACACTACTCTGACTTATAGTATTTCTGGTTCCGATATTTCTATTGACTCATCAACCGGGGTAATGACTTTTAATGCAGCTCCTGACTATGATAATAATGATATCTATTATGGTGCAACTGTTACTGTGAGTGATGGGGAGAATTCAACCACTCAAGCCATATCTATCTCAATTAATGATCTTAATGACGAGTCTCCAAGTATAACCTCTAGCTCATCATTCAATGCTGATGAAAATCAGACTTCAATAGGAACTGTTACTGCTACAGATGTAGATACAGATGATAGCTCTATTTCATTTAGTATCTCAGGTTCTGATATTTCTATTGACTCATCTTCTGGGGTGATGACTTTTAACTCAGCACCCGATTATGAAAGTGGCGATTCTAATTTTTCTGCAACAGTGACCGCATCCGATGGAGTCAATGCTACTACCCAAGAAATAACAATCAGTATTAATGAAATCGATGATGAAGCTCCAACTTTTACCTCTAGCTCAAGCTTTAATATTGATGAGAACGAGACTGCAATTGGAACTGTTACTGCTACAGATGTAGATACAGATGACAGCTCTATTTCATTTAGTATCTCAGGTTCTGATATTTCTATTGACTCATCTTCTGGTGTAATGACTTTTAACTCAGCACCTGATTATGAATCGCAAACATCTATTTCAGCTACAGTAACTGCATCTGACGGAACAAACTCATCTACTCAAGAGATTACTATTTCTCTTAATGATCTGGATGACACAGCTCCTGCCTTTACTTCCAGTGCATCGTTTAGTGCTGATGAAAATCAGACTGCAATAGGAACTGTTACTGCTACAGATGTAGATACAGATGATAGCTCTATTTCATTTAGTATCTCAGGTTCTGATATTTCCATTGATGCAACTTCGGGAGTTATTAGTTTTATGTCAGCACCCGATTATGAATCTCAAACTTCTTATTCAGCTACAGTAACTGCTACTGATGGAAGTAATAGTGATACCCAGTTGATAACTGTCAGTGTTAATAACCTAAATGATAACAGTCCTTCAATAACATCAAGTGGTACTTATACAGTTGATGAAAATGAAACTACAGTTGGATATGCTGAGGGTACTGATTTAGATGGAGATACACTTTCATTTTCATTAATTGCTATTCCTTCTCCAATTTCAGGTGAACAATATTCTGGTATTACAATAGGTGAAAGTTCTGGCCTAATTGAATTAAGCGGTGATGGTGCAGATTATGAGGAGAGAACATCACTAACTTCTATTGTTCTTGTAAGTGATGGTGAAAATTCTACAGCTCAAGGTATTACAATAAATATTAGCGATGTTGATGATGAAGCTCCAACTTTTACCTCAAGTTCATCATTTAATGTGGATGAAAATCAAACTTCAATTGGGACTGCAACTGCCACAGATGCTGATACAGATGATAGCTTGATAACTTTCAGTGTTGTTACAAACGTTGATGATACTAATACCAATAATGCATTCCCTCAACATGATGATTCAAGCCTGGATGAAACAGATTTTTACTACTATGACGTAGGATCAGGAATTTCATCTAAAGACATAGATTTGAGGATTTATGATGTTGATGATGAATTTACAGCAACTTTCAAAGATTCACTTGGCTATGAACAATATTCTTATACCGCTCAAAATCAAGGATCAGTAGATGTAACGATTGATGTTAATGATTATCTATCAAGCGATGGCTCAACCATTGATTTAGAATTAGTTAACACTGGTTCGGGTTTTACAATGGCTTGGCAACTAATCGTAGATGATGTTGTTATATATTCAAATAGCTGTGGTATTCACAATGCATATGGATGTGCAGATAATTCAAATACTTCTGGAGTTGTATACGAAGCAACTATTCAGCTGGGAGGATTTCTTGGACAAATAAGTGTGGATGAATCAACTGGAGATTTATCATTTGTAACTGCCCCTAGTTATGAAACACATTCATCATTCTCAGCTACTATATCAGCATCAGATGGCACAAATTCATCAACACAGGATATTGTTGTATCAATAAATGATGTTAATGATGCTCCAACTTTATCAAGTACATCTATGACAGTTGATGAAAACACCCTCAGTCAATCTGTAGGAACTGTGTCTGCATCTGATGATGATAACGATACATTAACATATTCAATTTCAGGTGGAGCTGATCAAAATGTTATGAGTATTGATTCTCAAACTGGTTCTGTAAGCATTGATCATTCACCTGACTACGAAAATCCAATAGATGCAAATGCAGATAATATATATGAAATTACTGTAGAAGTTTCAGATGGATCATCATCAACCTCAGAGGATATTCTCATTTATGTGCTTAATGATCTTAGCGGTTCCATAACTCTTACGTCTTGGAATTCTTATTGGAATCAAGGATACACTGATATCGATGCTCCAAAATCATGTATAACTGATGCTTGTGATGATCAAGATTATTGGTCAGTTGCAGGAATCTTGGAATCCCCGAGTAGTGATGCTTATCTTAAAACACTTTCACCATCAGGATCGCATGTGAATAGCAACAGTGGAAGACACTATGGTTCTGATACTATCCATGATATTGCTGCGGCAAGGCCTGATTATGATTCAGGAGCAGATAGGTATTTTAATAAGTATATTCTTTCAATAGGAGATTCACCTAAGATCATTAAACCGTGTATTGAATCAGTAGCTTCATGGAACTCCTCAGTTAACTCTACATCGTGTCCAGATAGCATAGATAATCTTTTAAATGATGGAGATTATGGAGATTATATTGATGTAAGTGAGGATGGAAATACCATTGCCGTTTCTGAAGGTACATCGAATATTACTATCTTAAGAACACCAGATGGGGATTATGATAACTGGAATATAATCGGTGAAATAACAAATGTGACTTTAGAAAATGAAAATTTTCATCTCAGTGGAGATGGAAATAGGATACTCGTACTAAAAGATAATGGATATTTAGCAATGTATGAGTATGCAAATAGTTCATGGACTCAAGTTGGTGACGATATTGTTGCAGCAAGCAATTCCTCCCACAAACTAATATCTATGAACTTAGATGGCACTGTAGTTGGAGCAATGAACATAAGCACATCCACTATTCGTATTCTTCAAGAAAGTAATGACGAATGGTCAAATAAAGTTGACCCTATAACAGTTACAAATAGTTGCTGTACGAGAGAGTTTGATATGGATGTAGATGGGAATGTAATAGTTGTTAATTATGGATCAAATATAGATTTATTGGCATTTAATGGTTATGACACATATGAAACAATTGATACATATAGTTTTTGGAGTAATGGAATGACACCTACAGAAAACTACTGGGAATATTTACCTGATAAAGTTCGCATTTCATCTCATAGTGGCTCTTCAGGCAATACAATTGAAAATACAAGTTTTCATCAGATTTATGTACTTACTGGGTTTGCTACCGGTGATGGTGAAATTGCAGTATTAAGTGTTGATTGGGAAAATGATTAATGACCTATTAAATCGTTCTCAAAAGTAAATCTCATTATTAATTATTTAGATCTCTAGCTTTTTCCTTGAGCATTATAGGAATACCATCTCTAATCGGATAAGCTAGTTTAGATTTCTCACAAATTAGTTCATTATTAATATCGTCATAGATAAGTGGGCCTTTTGAGACAGGGCACACAAGGATATCGAGAAGTCTTTTATCTAACTTAGCCATTTAAAGTATATTTTATAGAGTTATAGTATTCTAATCAAAATGGTTGTTTCAGAAAATAATAAAAAAGTTATATATTCATTATTGGTTTTTCCATTTCCAGTAACTGGGATACCTATTCTTGTTTATATCCTTCCTTTTTATGCTTCAAACTATAATCTTGGACTTTCTTTGGTGGGATTAATTTTCTTTGCTGGCAGAATTATAGATGTATTCACTGATCCCATTATGGGTGCATTGGTTGATAGATATCCTTCTAGATTTGGAAAGCACAAACATTGGATTTTCTTATCTCTTCCTGTTTTATGCCTAAGTGCATATTTTCTTTTTTTTCCTCAAGAAGAATTCATTAGTGGTTGGTACTTATTTATTGCTTTATTTACTCTATACAGCGGATTTACCCTTGCCAACATAGCTCAGCTCTCATGGGCGTCATTTATAGCACCTGAATATGATGAAAGAACTAAATTACTAACATTGAGAGAAATTATTGCGATTATTGCAACATTAATTGTAATATCTATACCTGCAGTAATAGAGATCTATGAAGGATCTTTTCTCCTAAAGATCAATGCTATTGGAATATTCGCTTTGATTGGTATTCCTTTAACGATATTTCTTGGTCTATTTTTTTTAAATGATAAGAGGACTGCTTCAAATTATGATAACCCACTAAAATCCTTTAAGAGATTCTTTAAGAATGAAACTTTAAATAGACTTGTCTTGGCAAGCGTTCTGCTTGCTTTTGCCCAGAGCTTAACCGGCGGATTATTTGTAATCTTTATGGACTCTATTCTTGAGCTTGGGGATTATGCATCTAGGGCTATATTCGTTAATTTTACATTTGCGGTG
>Ga0207985_1000109_pt1 | contig 20442 bp, 18 predicted proteins | sample ETNtaG_3_FD_185761 | JGI IMG/M metagenome (GOLD analysis project Ga0207985, IMG submission 185761) | Marine microbial and viral communities from oxygen minimum zone, Eastern Pacific Ocean - ETNP201302SV84 (SPAdes) (version 2) | ecosystem: Environmental > Aquatic > Marine > Unclassified ...
ATTGGTACCGAAGAGAGGATTTGAACCTCCACGGGCATAAGCCCACTACCCCCTCAAGGTAGCGTGTCTACCAGTTCCACCACTTCGGCACTTCATAATTAATCTGGTAAATCTTCAATTTCTGAAGATATTGTCTTAATTTCCTCTGATTCTTCCAAAAATACTTCAATTTCGGACTCAAAAGAATATTTTTGATAAACTGAAATTGCAACTGTATTTACAAAAAATAAAAAGACCAATACCCAAGTCAATTTCGTTAAAATATTTGCAGATTCCGTAGGCCCTAATAGAGCATTATTTCCTCCACCTCCAAAGGCCGATCCAATATCAGCGCCTTTTCCATTTTGTAGAAGAATAATTAAAATCAAAGCTATGGCAATGAATATTTGTAGTCCAACTAAAAGGCTTAACATCTTCTAAAATTTTTTTGCGATTCTAGCAAATTCTTCACCATCAAGCGAAGCATTTCCTACCAAGCATCCTGATAGAAGCTCAGAGGACATAATTTCATCTACATTTTTGCTAGATACGCTTCCCCCATAAAGTATAGGAATTTTTTCTTGTTTTTTTTCTTTTAAAAAAATTGAAATTATTTTTAAAGCATCATCAATATTCTTTTTATCTGCAGCTACGCCTGTTCCAATTGCCCAAATAGGTTCATAAGCGATAAATCTTGGATAAAGTCCATCTTGGAAAAAAGAATCTAATTGATCAAGAAGGAATTTTTCTCTTTCTCCTTTATTTAAGACGCTTTCATCTTCTCCAACACAAAGTATTGAGTTTATTTTAAAAGCCTCTAATTTTTTAGATTTTTTTCTAATTAAAGAATTGTTATCTCCTTTAGATCTAACTTCAGAATGGCCCACTAGGCAATATTTTAGTTGTTTCGAGCTCCTGGAAAGTTGAAGAGCAGAAATTTGACCTGTAAAAGGTCCATCTTTATGAATGGATACATCCTGAGCTGCCATAATTAAATTTGGAGATAGTTGAGAACACTTAATAATATCAATATAACTGGGGCAAACAATAACTTCTACATCATTTTTTACCTCTCTAAAAACTTTATTAAATCCCTTAAACCATTCCTCTATATCAATGGAATTCATCTTCCAATTTGCTATTAAGTATTTCATCTTAAGTTAGTTCTTTTACAAAATTAGATAAAATTGTTGAAGCTGCTTTAGTCTCTTTTTCATTTTTACTCTCTACCATTATTCTTATTAATGGTTCCGTTCCAGACGGTCTTACATTTACTCTTCCATCGTATTTTTTTAAATTTAAAGAGATTTCTTTCAACAAGTTTTTGAAATTTTTATTCTTAAGAACTTTTTCAGAATTATCAGTTTTTACGTTAGTTAGAATTTGAGGATATTTTATAAAAGGTTTCAATAATTGATCCAAAGTTAAATTAGAACAAATGTAAGCTTCAAGAAATTTGATCGCCGCAATAATTGCATCGCCGCTATTTGAAGAATCCAAAGATATAATATGTCCTGATTGCTCGCCTCCTAAGTCCCAATTAAGCTCTTCTAGTTTCTGTAATACGTATTTATCCCCAACATCTGACCTAACTAAATCCACTCCCATTTTTATAAGAGAATTTTCTAGTCCTTTATTTGTCATTATTGTTCCCACAACTCCTTTTGAGTCAAGAGTAATTTGATTTTCGAACTTATCTCTAGCTAGCACGAATAAGATATCGTCTCCGTTTAATTCCTTAGCATTTTTATCAACAATAATTAGTCGATCGCCATCGCCATCAAAAGCTATTCCAAAATCTGCTTTATTTTTAAGAACTTCTTTTTGAAGAAATTTTATATTCGTTGAGCCACAATCTTTATTAATATTAATTCCATCCGGTGAGTCAGATAAAACAATTATCTCAGCTCCTAATTCTTTGAAAACTTTAGGAGCAATATCGTATGTCGCACCATTTGCTACATCTAAAACAATTTTGAGTTTATTAAAATTAATTTTTCTTTTTAAACAACTTTTACAAAATTCAATATACCTTCCACTGGCATCTGTTAATCTTGCTGCCTTACCTAAGTTCTTCGCTTCAGAAACTTCTATTTCTTCAGATAATTTGTTTTCTATTTTTTCTTCTAAGTCATTAGAAATTTTTTTTCCATCATCACCAAAAAATTTTATCCCATTATCTTCATAAGAATTATGAGAAGCGCTTATGACAACACCAGCTTGATTTTTAAAAGAACTGGCTAAATAAGAAATAGCAGGCGTTGGCATAGGACCAACTAATCTGACATCCACTCCAGCAGCTATAATCCCTGACTGAAGAGCTGTTTCTAACATGTATCCAGATATTCTTGTATCTTTACCAATAATAAGTGCTTTGATTCCTTGCTCTTTAAAAACCTTTCCAGCAGCCCAGCCTAATTTGAGGATAAATTCAGGATTGGTTTCTTTAGAGATAGATCCTCTTATACCATCTGTGCCGAAGTGCTTTCTCTTACGCATTTTAAGTAATCTAGCCAAAAACTTTCTCTATCGTTGTTGCAGTAAGTGGCACATTGTGAGTTCTAATTATCTTAGCTCCGTTTAATAGTGAAATTATACCAGTTGTAACACTTGTCTGATCTAAATTAGAATCTTTAGATAGCTTTTTAAGAAAACCTTTTCTAGAAATACCAATTAAACAAGGATTTTCAAATTTCGTATAATTAAACTTACTAATTATTTCTAAATTTTCATAAGGAGTCTTTTCAAAGCCAAATCCTGGATCTAATATTATTTTCTCTTTAGAAATTCCATTTTTAGAAAGTTCTAAAACTTTTTTCTTAAAAAATTTTCCGATCTCCAAACAAATAGAATTTTTGGAAAGGTTTTTTTCTTTATGCATTATGCAAACTGGAAGATTGTGTTCTTTGACTAACTTTAAGGCTTTTTTATCCTTCAATGAATTTATGTCATTGATAAAATCAACACCATTTTTTATTGCCTCAGAAATCACTTCCCCTTTTGAAGAATCAATTGAAACAACAGCATTTATATTTTTTATGTCATCTAGAATTGGCATGAGCCTGTCTAGTTCTTCTGCAGCTGAAATTTGAAATGCATTAGGCCGAGTAGATTCAGCTCCAATATCAATGAATGTAGCTCCTTGATTTTCCATTTTTTCAATCTCTTTTAAAACTTTACTTCTGTCAGTTTTAAGAGTTTTAGGGCATATAAATTTTCCACCGTCTGAAAAGGAGTCAGGGGTTAAATTAATAATCCCCATTACCTTTGGGACTTCGAAATTAAGCTCTTTTTTAGAAAAGAGCATCTAATCTAAGTTTGGTTTGCAGGATCTGAAATTGACGGTTCGCTAGTAGATTTCTTTTTCTTGCTACCTGAATTGTCATCGTCATTTGACCTAGGCGAAGCACCAGCCATAATATCTTCAATTTGATCGCTATCAAGAGTTTCAAATTCAACTAAAGCTTTAGCCATAGTATGAAGCTTGTCGATATTATCTTTAAGAATTTTAGTTGCTGCAGAATAGCAATCGTCAATTATTTTCCTTGCTTCAGAATCAATAAGTTCAGAAGTCTGGTCAGAATATGCTGTACTGGAGCTAGCCGCAGATCTTCCTAAGAAAGGCTCATCGCCACTTTCTTCAGAATATTTCATTGGGCCTAATTTTGACGAGTACCCCCACTTAGTTATCATATTTCTTGCTAATTCCGAAGCTCTTTCAATGTCATTTGAAGCTCCTGTTGTTACTCCTTCTGCTCCATAAATGAGCTCTTCAGCAATACGACCACCAAATAAACCACAAATCCTGTCTAAAATTGCCTGTTTGCTTAAGCTGTATTTATCTTCCTCGGGAAGAAAAACTGTGACTCCCAAGGCTCTTCCTCTAGGAATGATAGAAACTTTATAAACTGGATCATGCTCTTTCAGACATTTACCAACAATTGTATGGCCGGCTTCGTGATATGCAGTCTGAGTTTTTTCATCCTCGCTCATCACCATCGATTTCCTTTCTGCGCCCATCATTACTTTATCTTTTGCCAGCTCTAATTCAATCATTGATACTTTCTTTTTACCTGATCTTGCTGCAAATAAAGCTGCTTCGTTAATTAAATTAGCCAAATCAGCTCCTGAAAAACCAGGAGTTCCTCGTGCAATAAAGGAAACCTCAACGTCCTTATCAACTGGGACTTTTTTAATATGAACTTTAAGAATTTGTTCCCTTCCTTTAATGTCAGGTAAAGGAACTACGACTTGTCTATCAAATCTTCCAGGTCTTAAAAGTGCAGGATCCAATACATCTGGTCTATTCGTAGCAGCAATTATTATCACGCCTTCGTTAGCTTCGAAACCATCCATTTCGACTAAAAGCTGATTTAATGTTTGTTCTCTTTCGTCATGTCCTCCACCTAAACCTGCTCCTCTATGCCTTCCGACAGCATCAATTTCATCTATAAAAACAATACAAGGAGATTGCCTTTTAGCTTGTTCAAACATATCTCTAACTCTAGAAGCTCCAACTCCAACAAACATTTCAACAAAATCTGAACCTGAGATAGTAAAAAAAGGAACTTTGGCTTCACCAGCAATAGCTCTTGCCAAAAGCGTCTTACCCGTACCTGGTGAACCAACCATAAGAATACCTCTTGGAATTTTTCCTCCAAGTTTCTGAAATTTGGTTGGATCTCTTAAAAAATCAACAAGTTCTTGAACTTCTTCTTTTGCTTCTTCTACACCAGCAACATCTTTAAAAGTAGTCTTTACTTTTCCGCCTTCCAACATTTTCGCTTTACTTTTACCAAAGCTCATTGGTCCACCTCTGCCACCAGCACCGCCTTGCATTTGCCTCATAAAAAAGAAGAAAATCGCTAGTATTATTAAAATAGGAAAGCTGGCAACCAAAAGTTGAGACCAAATACTATCTGATTGAGGTTGCTCTCCTAATACTTCTACTTGGTGAGCAAATAAATCATCCATCAGTTGATTGTCTTGAACATAGATAGGACGCGTCGTTGTGAACGTGCTTCCGTCATTCATCGTTCCATCAATAGTAAACCCATCTCCTTTGAAAGATACTGAACTTATTTGATCTTTGTTAACCAAAGATATAAATTCAGAATATGTCATATTTTCTTTTGGCGGGCCTTGATAAACACTTTGTATGGCAAAGAAAGTCATTCCAACAATCGCCATCCATAAAAGTGCATTTTTCATAAACTGTGACATATTAATCCCTCTTATTTTATATTTTGTTCAAGCCTAATACATAAATTTCTTTCGAAATATTTCTTGAAGCTAAAGGTTTAATTCTTTTGATACTTTTAAATCTTTCTTTTAAATTTAAAACTAAATGTTCTAATGAATCACCCTGGAAACATTTTGCAAGATAATCGCCACCTTTTACAAGCGTTTTATCTACTATGCTTAGCTCTATTTCTAATAAATCAATCATATTTCTATCATCAACTATTGTTACACCACTTATATTGGGGGCGATATCTGATAATACAACGTCTATCCTTGTTTTTAATTTATTCACATCAAAGTTTTTCAAATCGCATTGAATGTATTCGACGTCTTTTAGCTTAGGCATTTTGAGAATATCTATTCCAACTATTGATCCTGTGCCTTTTAGTTTTTCACTAACTACTTGTGACCAACCGCCTGGGGCGCAACCTAAATCAATAATATTTAAATTTTTTTTTAATATATTTTCTTCTTTGTCAATTTGGATTAATTTAAAGGCTGCTCTGGAGCGATAGCCGTGTTTTTTTGCTAATGAATTGTATTTTTCGCCTGAAAAGTAGGATTCTTTCTTAGCCAAAATTACTTATGATCCACTGCAATAATTTCGTATTCTTGTAATCCCGATGGGCTCTCAAATTTAACAATGTCGCCTTCTTCTTTTGAAATTAAAGCTCTTGATAAGGGAGAAGAATAAGAAATTTTTCCTGTTTGAACATCTGCCTCATCTTCACCGACAATTTTATATTCTACTTCCAAGTCATCTGTCGATTTTAATAACCTTATGGTAGTGCCGAAGATTACCTTTCCAGATTGAGGGATTGACGTAATGTCTATTACCTGAGCTCTGCTTAGTTTAGACTCTATTTCTCTAATTCTGGCTTCTGCTAAACCTTGTTGCTCTTTCGCAGCATGATATTCGGCGTTTTCCTTCAAATCTCCAAACTCTCTAGCAGCAGCAATTTCCTTTGAGATCTTAGGTCTTTCTGATAAGAGAGTTTCAAGCTCTTTTTTCAAAAGAAGCTCTCCCTGAACTGTCATTGGCTCTCTTTCTTCCATTGATCTGTTTTTAATGTATATCTTGAAGTTTTTGTACCGACCAATCAAGCTGATTTTTTATAACTTTACAAATGGCCACAGCTCCTTGAATGGTAGTAGTGCAACAAATCTTTTCTTCTAAAGCAGTTCTTCTAATTGAGGCAGAATCTTTGATTGACTCTCTGCCTTCAGTTGTATTTATCACCAGGGTTATTTCGCTATTTTTCATCAGATCAATTATGTGAGGTCTTCCTTCTAAAACTTTATTAATTTGCCTCGCTTGAAAACCCAGTTCTTTAAGGGCTCTCACAGTTCCTTTAGTACCAACTAAAGAAAAATTACTTTCAGTTAAATCTTCAGCAATCTCCTTTAGGAATTGTTTGTCTATATCTCGAACACTAATAAATGCTGATCCAGAATCAGGAATTGTTACCCCCGCTGCAATTTCCGCTTTTTCAAAAGCTTCTTCGAATGTTTTACCTATTCCCATCACTTCTCCTGTAGATCTCATTTCTGGTCCTAAAATAGGATCAACATTTTGAAATTTATTAAACGGCATAACTGCCTCTTTTACATTAAAAAGCTTTAATTCAGGGATATTCAAAATTTTTTGTTCTTTAAGAGAAATTCCTGCCATCACTCTTGCAGCAATTTTTGCCAAAGGCAAACCCAAAGCCTTTGAAACAAAAGGAATTGTTCTAGAAGCTCTTGGATTAACTTCTAAAAGGTAAACTGTATCATTCACATATGCAATCTGGACATTCACCAACCCAATAATGTTCATATTTTTAATTACCTTTATTACCTCATTTTTAATTTTATTTTCTGTTTCAATTGTTATGTTGTATGGTGGAATTGAACAAGCCGAATCGCCTGAATGGACGCCTGCTTGCTCAATATGTTGAAGAATTCCACAAATCAATATTCTAGAACCATCAGAAATTGCTTCAACATCAAACTCGATTGCAACATCTAAAAACTTATCAAGTAAAACTGGGTTTGAATCGTTAACTTGAAAGGCTTCTGTTAAGTAATTCATTAAATCTTCCGAACCATATACAACTTCCATTGCTCTTCCTCCTAATACGTAGGAAGGTCTCACAACTAGTGGGTAACCGATTTCATTTCCAATTGCTATAGCTTCATCCTTATTTGAAGCCATACCATTTGGAGGTTGAGTAAGATTGTTTTGTTTTACAAAATCTTGGAATCTAGCCCTATCTTCTGAAAGATCAATTTGATCCGGAGAAGTACCAAATATTGGAACATTGAACTTTTCTAAATCATTTGCAAGTTTTAAGGGTGTTTGTCCTCCATATTGAATTATTAGTCCATCTGGATTTTCTATTTCAATTATTTCCAAAACATCTTCCAGAGTGATTGGTTCAAAATACAATCTATCCGATGTATCGTAATCTGTAGAAACAGTTTCTGGATTACAATTGACCATAATTGTTTCAAATCCGTTTTCTTTTAAAGCCTGAGCAGCATGAACACAACAGTAGTCAAACTCTATACCTTGACCAATTCTGTTTGGCCCGCCCCCTAAAACCATGACTTTCTTTTTGTCAGTTGGATTAGATTCACACTCTTCTTGATATGTTGAATACATATAAGCCGTTGAAGTTCTAAATTCTGCGGCACAGGTATCAACTCTTTTGAAAACAGGATTTATTTTGAGATTTTTTCTAACTTTTCTTATGTCATCCTCTATTTCGTTTCTTATTAGAGAAATTTTTTTGTCTGAAAAACCCATCTGTTTCGCTTTATAAAATTCTTCTTTGTTAGTTAAAAAATCTTTATGAGAAATATTTTTTTCAAAATCAACAATTTCTTTTAATTCATTTAAAAACCAGGGGTCTATTCCGCTCATTGTGTGTAAATCCTCTAAGGAATAATCCATCCTTAAAGCTTCAGCAATAAAATAAATCCTTTCTGGCGTTGGTGAAATAATTCCAGCTCTCAAAGAAGATTTGTTAAGTTTTTTTTCAAATCTATCTAAGCCACTTTTGTCAATTTCTAATCCTCTGATAGCTTTTTGGAAAGATTCTTTGAAAGTTGAGCCTATAGCCATAACTTCCCCAACAGATTTCATTTGGGAAGTTAACATGTTAGAAGCGCCTGGAAATTTTTCAAAATTAAATCTTGGAATTTTTGTAACAACGTAATCTATTGTCGGCTCGAATGATGCCGGTATTCCATCTTCGCTAATATCATTTTCTAATTCATCCAAAGTAAATCCGACGGCTAGTTTCGCTGCTATCTTAGCGATAGGAAATCCAGTTGCTTTTGAAGCCAAGGCAGAAGATCTTGAAACTCTTGGATTCATTTCAATCACAACCATATCTCCATTTTCAGGATTTATTGCAAATTGTACGTTTGAGCCTCCAGTCTCAACGCCAATTTCTCTCAAAATTGCCATTGAAGCATCTCGCATATGTTGATATTCCTTGTCAGTTAGTGTTTGTGCTGGAGCAACTGTTATTGAATCTCCGGTATGAACTCCCATTGGATCAAAGTTTTCAATACTGCAAACAATTATGCAATTGTCGGATTTATCTCTAACAACTTCCATCTCGTACTCTTTCCATCCAGATAAGTATTGATCAATATAAAGCTCTGTTGTTGGAGATAAATCTAAACCTCTCTCACAAATTTCTTCAAATTCTTCGGTATTGTATGCAATCCCACTTCCAGTTCCCCCCATTGTAAAATTTGGGCGGATGATACATGGAAACCCAACTTGTCTTTGAATTTCGATTGCTTCTCTAAGGTTATGAGCCAAGCCGGCTTTGGGTGTGAATAACCCAATTTTTGCAATAGCTTCAGCAAATTTTTCTCTATCCTCAGCTTTATCTATCGCCTCCTTGGTTGCTCCTATTAATTCAACATCATATTCTTTGAGAACTCCAAATTTATCTAAATCTAGTGCTGCGTTTAAACCTGTTTGACCTCCCATGGTTGGCAAAATTGCATCTGGTTTTTCGATTTCAATAATTTTTTTTAAGGCCTTCCAATTTATGGGCTCTATGTAAGTTGAGTCTGCCAATTCTGGATCTGTCATGATGGTAGCGGGATTCGAATTAACTAAAATAACTCTAAAACCTTCTTCTCTAAGCGCCTTGCAGGCCTGAACACCTGAATAATCAAATTCACAGGCTTGGCCAATAACTATAGGGCCAGCTCCTATAATCAAAATTGAATTTAAATCATTTCTTTTTGGCATTAGTTAGCCTTTTTTTTAAATTGCATATTATTTATAAACTTATCAAATAAGTTTTGAATATCTTTTGGACCTGGGCTAGCTTCTGGATGTCCTTGGAAACTGAAAAATCTTCCATCTTTAGATGATATTCCTTGAATGGACTTATCAAATAATGATCTGTGAGTAACAATTACATTATCATTTAAGCTTTCTTCATTTATAGTGAAGCCATGATTTTGACTAGTTATGGAAACTGTTTTATCCAAGATATTTTGAACTGGATGATTTGCTCCGTGATGACCAAATTTCATTTTTTCAGTTTTTAAATTTAAAGCTAATCCTAAAAGTTGATGTCCTAAACATATTCCAAAAATGGGAATATTAATCTCAATAAATTTCTTTATAGATGAAATCGCATATTTACATGGTTCTGGATCGCCGGGACCATTAGATAGAAAAATACCATCAGGATTTTCTTTCAAAACATCTTCCGCAGAAGTTTCTGCTGGCACCACAAGGACTTCACAGCCTCTATCAACGAGAAGTCTTAAAATATTATGTTTTACCCCAAAATCATAGGCTACTACTTTGTATGAATTCTTTTTAGTCTCGTTCCTATAGGAAGGCTCTTTCCAAATATAAGCTTCTTTAGTGGTAACTTTTCTTGCTAAATCTTTTCCTTTAATTCCATCGAAAGATTTAAATAAAGCCTCTATTTGTTTTTTTGAATATTCCTCTGGGACAATAGCAGATATTTGAGAACCCTTATCTCTTATTATTCTTGTAAGCTTTCTAGTATCAATATTAGCTATTCCGGAAATATTTTTTTCTTTTAAAAAAGACGATAGATTATTATCTTTTCTCCAATTACTTTCTATTTTGGAAAGTTCTTTAACTATTATTCCTGAACATCCCCCTGTCACAGACTCTAAATCTTCTTTGTTTACTCCTGTATTTCCGATCTGTGGATACGTAAAACAAATTAATTGATCGGTATATGAGAGATCAGTAATTATCTCCTGATACCCTGTCATTGCTGTATTAAAAATTAATTCCCCTATTTTTGGCTCATTTGATCCAAAATTAATACCAGAAAAAGTTTCTCCTGATTTCAAAATCAATTTAGCTGGTTTAGAATCCATTTTGAATAAAATAAATAGGCGAAAATTTGCTAAAAAAAATCGCGACATAGTCAAAACTAAGTATCGCGATTAAATGTACTAATGCTGTTTGCATTAGAAAGTGACTATAATGAATTCTCGCTTATTAGTCTATGAGTTAAATGATAAAAAGCAAAAAAGAAATAGAAAAAATGAAGGTTGCTGGTCAATTAGCTGCAGAAACGCTCGAAATGATAGATCAATATGTCAAGGAGGGAGTTTCTACGGGCGAGCTAGATGATATTTGTCATGATTTTATTGTTAACGAAATAAATTGCATACCTGCATGTTTGAATTATAAAGGCTATCCTAAGACAATTTGCACTTCAATTAATCAGGTGATATGTCATGGAATTCCTGATCATAAAAAAATTCTAAAAGATGGAGATATCATGAATATTGACGTTACCGTTATCAAAGACGGTTATCACGGAGACACAAGCAAAATGTATTTTATTGGAAATAAAAAACCTCACGCAGAAAGGTTAGTAAGAATTACACAAGAAAGCATGTACAAGGGCATTGAAGCTGTTAAGCCTGGCGTCAAATTAGGAGACATAGGATATGCAATTCAAAAATATGCAGAAAGCAATCACTATTCAGTAGTAAGAGACTATTGCGGACACGGAATAGGCGCAAATTTCCATGAAGACCCCCAGGTGCTCCATTATGGAGTTCCAAATACCGGAATGACATTAGAAGAAGGTATGTGTTTTACCATTGAACCAATGTTAAATTTAGGCTCACACAAGACAAAACTTTCTAAAAAAGATGGTTGGACTGTGGAAACCGCTGATGGAAGGCTTTCAGCTCAATGGGAACATACAATTTTAGTAACTTCAAACGGATCTGAAATATTAACAAAGCGTGGTGAAGAAAATCTTTAATTCATGAATTCCACTATCGACGAAATTAATTCTTATCCTTTTGAACGTCTCAGGAATTTAATTGATTCAGAACGAGTTAATGAAGAGATTAATCTCGCCATTGGCGAGCCCAAACACGAGGCAAATCCTATAGTGTTGGAGGAGATAAACAAGCAAAAAAATCTTTTCAGCCATTATCCTCCGATGGCAATGATTCCTGAACTAAAGAGTAGTTACAAAAGTTATCTAGTAAATAATTTCAAATTAAATAATGTTTCAGATAAAGAAATATTTTTAGTTGGAGGAACAAGGGAAGGAACTTTTTCAGCCATTCAGACTATGGTTGATAGAAAAAAAATAAATACAAAACCTTATGTTTGTATGCCGAACCCCTTTTATCAAATTTATGGAGGAGCTACATTATTTGCTGGAGCCAAGCCATTTTTTTTAGATTGCAAAGAAGAGAATAATTTTCAAATAGATTTTGATAGTATTGATCATAGAATTTGGCAGGAATGTCAGCTCTTGGTACTTTGTTCCCCTTCCAATCCGACAGGAAAAGTGATGAGCAAAGAAGAACTATGTCAAGTTGTAGAATTGAGTAAAAAATATAATTTTAAAATTCTAAGTGATGAATGTTATATAGACATTTATTTTCGAGACAAACCTTTCTCTCTTCTTCAAGCGGCAGATGAAGTTAACAGTTCATTTGAAAATATAATGGTTTTACATAGTTTATCTAAACGCTCCAATCTTCCTGGATTTAGATCTGGTTGTGCAACAGGTGATAAAAAAATTATTTCATCTTTTTCAAAATATAGAATGTTTCATGGTGTTAGTGTTCCTCTGCCAATTCAAAATGCTAGTGTTTTAGCTTGGCAAGACGATTCAATAGTTCAAAAAAATAGAGACATGTATAAAGAAAAATTTGAGTTAGCGGAGAATATTTTAGAAAGAAATTCACTTATTCCAGAAGGAGCATTTTATCTTTGGTTAAAGGTAAAAGACTCAGAGTCTTTTACAAAAAAACTTTATGATCAAGAACATGTCTTAGTCTTACCGGGCAAATATTTGGGCTCAAAGAACAAAGGTATTAATCCAGCTGAACAATACTTAAGAATTGCCTTAGTACATAATATAGAATTGACATTAAAAGCTTTAAGAAGCATAAAAAAAATCTTGCGCAATGAGTAATACTTGGACTGGCCTGGGGATAGGAACAAAAGATAGCAAAGGAGAATGGCTTGAAATGTTTTTTTCTGAAGAAAAAATATCATCTTCAGATATAAATTCTTCTAGCAAGATTTTTGAAAAAGTAACAGTTAACGATTCTGAGGCTCCCTCATCGGTACCTGAGGCATACCTCAAACTTCATTTACTTTCTTACCGCTTAGTCAAACCAAACGAAACAAACTTAGATGGTATTTTTGGTGTTTTAAAAAATATTGTGTGGACTTCAGAAGGCCCTTTTTCTGTAGATGATTTTCGAAAAAAGCAAATGGAAACAAAAAAAGTAAACAAGCATATTTTAGTCCACAGTGTTGATAAATTTCCTCGAATGACAGATTATGTCATCTTGTCAGATGTGAGAATTGCTGATGCAAATCGAGTAAGACTAGGAGCACACCTTGGACCTGGAACAACAGTAATGCATGAAGGTTTTGTCAACTTCAATGCTGGCTCTTTGGGAGAGGCAATGATAGAAGGCAGAATTTCTCAAGGAGTGGTTATTGGTGATAAAACAGATATAGGCGGCGGAGCTTCAACAATGGGCACTTTATCTGGAGGTAATGAAGTGAAAATTTCTTTAGGAAAAAACTGTTTATTAGGAGCAAATTCTGGTCTCGGTATACCTTTAGGAGACCGTTGCACTGTTGAAGCTGGTCTTTATCTTACTGCGGCATCGAAAGTCGAGATAGTTAATGATCAAGGTGAAATTACAAATATATTGAAAGCGTCAGAACTTTCATCCAAATCAGATTTACTTTTTATAAGAAATTCTCTAAGCGGCTCTATTCAATGTCGTCCCAACAAAAATATTTCAGAGCTCAACGAAGAATTGCATTCGAATGAATAAAAATCTATCAAAAGAAATTCAAAAAACCAAATAAAAAACAGCCACTCACTCCGCTTGTTAAATAAAGTCTTAATTTTTCATAATCTTCATAATTAAAAAAAGGGCTTTTCCTTTTTTCAAAAAAATAAAATAAAGGAAAAAGAAAAAAATTCAAAAACATTGAATAAATTAAAAAATTTTTTGCAAGAAGAATTATTAAAAACCCTAAAAGAGAAAACAAAATTCCAATCAACAAATTGAAATTACTTGATTCTTCTTTTGGCCATCCCCAAGTCATTCCTGCTAAAAAAGATAATATTATTCCTCCATAAATAGAAAGAATTTGTAAAGACCATATGGCTAAAACTTCGCCAAAGATCATTGGCAAAATTGTAAAAAAAGCAAAAGGTAAAAATCCTAAGTATCCCAAAATGATTTTAAATCTAACAAAATTCATATTTAATATTGAACTAATAAAATTTTTAATTTATGAATGATCCTGTCACAGAAACAAAAGCAAACTTAACAAGAAGACTTTTGGCTCTTTTGTATGACGCCATTCTCATCATAGGAATATACATGAGTTATGTAATTTTGATTACATATCTAAATGGAAGTGCCCTTGAAAATAAAATTGAAATACTTTTTCTCCAATTCTCTTTTATAGCTTTAATTTTTATATTCTATTGCTATTTTTGGAAATTCAACAAAGGGCAAACTTTAGGAATGCAAGTTTGGAAAATAAAATTAGTTGGAGCTTTTGACGAAACGATCAGCTTGAAAACAATGGTTCTTAGATGTTTCCTTTCTTTGCTTTTTTCAATTTTTTTTCTCTCAAATTTCATATTTATTTTTTTTAACAAAGAAAGAAAAACTATTGGAGATTATTTTTCTGGAACAAAGATACTAAGAGTTTATTGATTTTTCAACATTCTATAGCCAACAAAGATTAAAACTAATGAAGGGCCGACAATGGCTAAGCTAGGTGAAAAACCATTTATGATTGCAATATTTCCAAAGATCTTTAGTAACAAATTAAATCCGTAAGCAATTAACACTCCAAACATTAATCTTTCTAAATTTTTGTTAAATCCAAAATACCTAAATGAGACCGCTAAAGCGAAAACTATAATAGAAATAGCCGATATCGGTTCGAATAATTTTTTCCAAAACTCATAAGAAACCATATTTTTTTCTCTTTTAGGCCCTGCATCGTCCAAGATTTTAAAAATTTGTGTTAATGACATTTCTTTCCTGCCCAATCTCTCCTTGAAACCATATTCGGGTCCATCTTGCCAAATAAATTCTTGAAGGTTTTGATTTCTTTTAATATTTTTTGGTTTAAAAAAATTCCAACCGTTTTCTGTTATAGTGACTTTTTCTGAACTTATTATTTTTTGAGAGTTTTTATCTAAATCAAATTGATAAAGAATTACATCTTCAAGAAATTGATCGTTTATTTTAAATTTTGCAAAACTATCGTTCTTAGCAACCCATTTAAATTCCTCAGAATTTATTGAATTGCCATATTTAAGAAATAATGCTTTTTTTTCTAAATTTGGAGTTACAAACTCTAGTAAAAAAAGACTCAATAAAAGAAAGAAAAAAATTGGTTTTAAAATATCAAATATAATCGAAAAAAGGGACTTTCCTAAAATTCTCGCCGCAGTAAGTTCTCCTGAATCTGAAATAAGTCCAAAAGTTAAAATTGAAGAAATAACACAACAAAGTGCCAATATTTCACATGCCCTTCCTAACAAGATTAAAACTAAGTAATTGGTTGCAGATAAGAAACTATAATCTTTATTTATGTCTTCTATTTCAGAAATGATTTGTATTAAAAAATCTAATGAAAAGATTATCAAAAAGACGATAAAAAATGTTTTAACAGATTGAGTTAAAAAAGAACGCCCTAAAATTCCTCCAGTTAAAAAATTCATCTAAAAGTTAAAATATAAAATATTAAGAAGAAAAAAAACTAATGCAGTTAAAAAGAATGCCTGAATAAAAAATTTTTTTGAGTTTCTTGCCATCATGAAATTTCCTAATTCAAATCTGTATTGTTCCAATCCAAAAAGTAAAAGCCAAATTGTTACAAAAATGAAATGCGAAATACTAAAAATCTGAAAAGAAGAAAATGAGCTTTCAAAGACTAAAACTTTTTGACCTTGAACTAATCCATAGTAGGTTAAAAAAATCACTAAGCCGGAAAGTATCATTGTAAATCTACCTATTTTTGCCATTCTTAAACTTAGAGGAATTGCTAATAAAGAGCTAATTATCAACATTATGCTTAAAGATAATCTTTTTAAGAATTCTGTGTAAAAATCCTCATTTTTATCCTCTTGAATTAATAAATTCAAAGGCATTTTTTCTATATTTTTTTCAGATAATTTTTGTTTTTTATTAAAGAGAAAAAATAACTCTTCAAATTCCAAGTCGATTGTCCCGTTTTGAGATGGAATTATTAAATTTCCGTTTTCAAAAGTAAGTTTGTTAAGTTTTTCATCAAGAGAAGCGCCTAGGACTTCTTTTGAATTTAAAATTAAATCAGAGTCTTTTGTGTTGAAGTTTGCAAACACATCCTGAAACCCCCTTTCAGAGGCCTCTTTTGCATAGATTATTCCACCCAGGTCAGGAAAAGTATTTATTTTCCCTTCTCCCATGAGCTTAAACTTATCTGAAAAAGATTGAGAATCTGATAAAAAAGATAATTTTTCATTTGATTGAGGAACAAAGTAAAAAGAGTTAAAAAAAATAAAGAAAGAGCAAAAAATAACAGGAATCAAAGTTATAAATGTTAAGTTTTTTTGACCCATTCCTAATTGATAAATAAAAGAAAGTTCATTAGTTTTATTTAGGTTATATATTGATATTAAAATTCCTAAAAAAACTGAAATTGGTACAGAAACTTCTAATATAGACGGCAAACTAAAAAATAAGACAGGTATTAACAAACTTGGGTATAAATCTCCTCTCGCAGCTTTTTCTAAAAACTGAATTGATTCGTTAAAAAATAGAATTCCAAAGAGGATTAAAAAAGTAAAAAAAATTGTCTTAGTTACTTGTTTTAAAATATATAAAACTATAATTTTTGGCATAATAAGTTTTTTAATGATTTTAACTCATAAAAACAGTATTTAATTTATCAGGAGCAAAAATGAAAAAACTAATCAACATCTCATTATCAGAAATTAAGATAAATGAGCTTACTAAGATAAAAAGTGAGGCTTTAATAGTGTCCTTTTATGAAAGTAAAAAACTTTCTGATATTACTGATATTTTTGATAAAAAATCTAAAGGAGTCATAAAAAAACTGATGTCCCGAAGTGAATTGTCGGGCTCGCTTGGAAACAAAGTCTATTTGCCAAATTTAAATGGCACCAACTCTGAAAAAGTTTATTTTTTGGGTTGCGGAAAAAAAGACAAAGAAATGAGTGAACAAGAATATCTCTCTTTAGCTGAAAAGATAGCTAACGCAGCTATTGAATCAAATACTAAAAACGTTCATATATATCTTCCGGCTTTGGCTGTTAAAGGCAGAACTGAAGATTGGAATTTTAAAATTTTAGCTAGGACTCTTGAAGCGAGTTGCTATAAATATTTTTTTAAAGGTAAAAAAATTCAGTCAAAAAATATCTTATCCAAAGTAACTTTACTTAAGAACATAGATAAAAAGGGTTTAACTGCTTTTAAAAAAGCTTTAAAAATTGGACATGTGATTGGTGTCGGGATGAATACTTCAAGAGAATTAGCTAATACTCCAGCAAATATATGTACCCCCACTTTTTTAGCTGCTCAAGCTAAAAAGCTATCAAGGTCATTTCCAGTAATCAAAACAAAAATATTAGGCGAAAAAGAGATGAGGAAAATAGGTATGGACTGTCTTTTGTCTGTTGGAAATGGAAGCGCACAAGAATCTAAATTTATAATAATGCAGTATTCTGGGGGAGCAAAAACAAAAAAACCCAATATTATTGTTGGCAAAGGCATAACTTTTGATACCGGAGGAATTAGTATTAAACCTAGTCCCGCAATGGATGAAATGAAATATGATATGACGGGATCCGCAAGTGTTATTGGTACGATGAGAGCAATTGCAGAAATTAAGCCTAAATCTAACATAATTGGAGTCATTGCTTCTGCAGAAAATATGCCAAGCAGTACAGCTACAAAGCCAGGAGATGTTGTTAAAACTTTATCAGGACAAACCGTTGAGATTTTAAATACTGATGCTGAAGGAAGATTAGTCCTTTGTGATGCATTGACTTATGTGGAAAGATTTAATCCTGAAAATGTCATAGATATAGCTACTTTAACTGGAGCATGTGTAATCGCTTTAGGTCATGAGGCAACAGGGATGTTTTCTAACGATCAAAAGCTTGCTGATAGTATCTTAGAGTCTGGATATGCAAGTTGCGACAGAGCATGGCAGCTTCCTTTGTGGGATTCTTACCAAGACGCACTAGATAGTAGATATGCAGACATAGCAAATATAGGAGGAAGAGCTGGTGCAATTACTGCAGCTTGTTTCCTTTCAAGGTTTACAAAAAAATATAGTTGGGCCCATTTAGATATAGCTGGAACAGCCTATGGAGGAAAAGTTGGAAAGAAATCAAGCGGAAGGCCGGTTCCTCTATTGACGGAATATTTATTGAGCCAGAAATAAAAAGATGGAAAAGGTAAATTTTCTTACTGCTGGTCAGTCAGAAGAAAGTGCTTTGGTTTTTACATGTGATTTAGTAGGAAAATTATATTTAAATTCTTTAAAAAAAGACCATATCGAATTGATCAATTTAAGATGTTTCGATGCAAATCAAGCTCGTGCTATTGATAAATTATTATGGCAGATTCCGGAAAATTTATTTATTCCTCATAAATTGATAAACGACAAAAAAAATAAAGAATGTAAAGTTGAAATTTCCTATCCAGGCACTAGAGCAATTAAAAATTACGATTTTTTAATAAATTTAAATCCGCAGCTTCCATCCAATTACCGAGACTTTAGAGAGACTTATCAAATTGTAATAAAAGATGATTCAAGCCTACAAGAAAAAGCAAGAATAAGTTATAAAAAATGTTTGAAAGATGGGATAAAACCAAATTATATTGATTAAATGAAATCCGCTTTTGAGCCCAAGAAAATAGAAAAAAAATGGTATTCTTTTTGGGAGAAAAACAATCTATTTTCTCCTGCTGAAAATTCTAAAAAAGAACCCTACTGCATAATGATTCCTCCTCCAAATGTTACAGGAAGCTTACATATGGGGCATGGTTTTCAAAATACTTTGATGGATGTTTTAGCTAGATATAAAAGATTAAAAGGCTTCGATGTTTTATGGCAGGTTGGGACAGATCATGCAGGAATTGCAACACAAATAGTTGTTGAAAGAAATCTTGAGAAAGAAGGAAAAACAAAAGAGTCTTTGGGTAGAAAGAAATTTGAAAAAGAAATATGGAAGTGGAAAAAACACTCGGGAAATACTATTACAAAGCAACTTCGAAGATTAGGAGCTTCTCTAGACTGGAAAAGCGAGAGATTTACTATGGACGATGACTTTACTGAAGCTGTTATGGAAGTCTTTTGCGCCTTATATGATGAAGGTCTTATATACAGAGGTTTTAGACTAGCAAACTGGGATGTGAAATTACAAACGGCTCTTTCAGATTTGGAGGTAATTTCAACTGAAGAGCAAGGTTTTATATGGGAAATTTCATATAAAACAGATTCAGGAAATCTAGTCGTTGCGACTACTAGACCTGAGACTATGCTCGGCGATGTAGCTATAGCTGTTAATCCGAAAGATAAAAGGTATAAAAAATTTATTGGTAAAAACGCTTTTATTCCTCTTATTGATAGGGAGATACCTATAATTGGCGATACTTATGTCGATATGGAATTTGGAACTGGGTGTTTAAAAATTACACCTGGACACGATTTTAATGATTTTGAGATCGGCAAAAAAAATAATCTTCCAATTATTAATATTATGAACAAGGATGGAACTTTAAATTCTAATGTGCCTGAGGAATACAAAGCTTTATCAATGTTAGAGGCTAGAAGAAAGATACTTCAAGATTTAAAAAAATCAGGAAATCTTATAAGCGAAAAGGATCACATCATAACAATACCAAAAAGTGATAGAACTGGAATAACTCTTGAACCGTTTTTGACTGAGCAGTGGTATTTAAAATCTGATGCAATGGCTGCTGAAGCAAAAAGAGTAATTAAAAATAAACAAATAAAATTTATCCCTAAAAACTGGGAAAATACTTATTTTTCCTGGATGAATGACATCAGAGACTGGTGTATTTCAAGACAATTGTGGTGGGGTCACAGAATTCCTGCTTGGTATGATAATGATAAAAACGTTTATGTTGGAAAAAATATCTCAGAAGTGAGAAAAAAATATAAGCTTTCAAGCAAGATTAATTTAAAACAAGACGAAGACGTTTTAGATACTTGGTTTTCTTCACAGCTTTGGACATTTGTTACTTTAGGTTGGCCTAAGAAGACAAAAAGATTGAGAAAATTTCATCCAACTTCTGTGTTAGTTACTGGGTTTGACATAATTTTTTTCTGGGTGGCAAGGATGATAATGATCACTCAAAAGTTTTTAAACGATGTGCCTTTTAAAGAAGTTTACGTCCATGGATTAGTGAGAGATAGTGAAGGACAAAAAATGTCAAAATCAAAAGGTAACATTATTGATCCAATAGACATTATTGATGGTATTGAATTAAAAGAACTCATTGAAAAAAGAACCCTGGGTTTAATGAACCCAAATCAAAAAGAAAAAATAATAACTAATACAAAAAAGGAATTTCCGAATGGTATCAATTCTTACGGTACAGACGCTATGAGATTTACCTTTTGTTCTCTGGCCTCTGGAAGCA
>Ga0207985_1000111_pt1 | contig 20232 bp, 20 predicted proteins | sample ETNtaG_3_FD_185761 | JGI IMG/M metagenome (GOLD analysis project Ga0207985, IMG submission 185761) | Marine microbial and viral communities from oxygen minimum zone, Eastern Pacific Ocean - ETNP201302SV84 (SPAdes) (version 2) | ecosystem: Environmental > Aquatic > Marine > Unclassified ...
TGATTGAAATAAGATGCTCCAACATAAATTTTATTACCATCCCAAGCTTCGGATAAAATTGGAAATAAAGTACCCCACATAATTGTGAAACACATTAGAATTAAAATTAAATTATTATAAAGAAATCCTCCCTCTCTAGAGCTAAATGAGTCAATTTTATCTGGAGTATCTAAGTAAGACTTTCTTCTAAAAAACCAAAATATAGTATAAAGAATTAAAAGTGATAGAAATGTAAAAAACATTGGTCCAAGATTTTCAGCGGTAAAAGAGTGTACAGAAGAAATAACTCCACTTCTTGTAATAAATGTACCAAGAATAACTAAAATAAATGTTGAGGTAGCAAGTAAGAAATTCCATTTCTTTAACATTCCTCTCTTTTCCTGAATCATAGATGAATGGATAAATGCTGTAAGTGTTAGCCAAGGCATCAATGATGAATTTTCAACTGGATCCCACGCCCAATATCCACCCCATCCTAATTCATTGTAAGCCCAATATCCTCCTAGAATAATTCCTGCTGATAAAAATGTCCAAACAAATAAAGACCATCTTCTTATAGATTGAATCCACTCAAAAGAAATATCTTTAGAAATAGAAGCTGCCAAGGCCATAATAAATATTATAGCAGAACCAGTAAATCCAACATATAATATCGGTGGATGTATAGCCATAAAGAAATTTTGTAATAAAGGATTTAAACCATTCCCATTTTGAACAATAATATCTGAAGAAACTGGCTCAAATGGATTTGCAATAAAATTTGAAAGAAGAATGAAAAAAGAAAAAATAAAAGATAGTATCAAATAGGAATGAAATTTTAATTTTTTCATTTTATTTAAAGTAGTTAAAATGTAAGTAACTGTAAAAAGAGCAGTTATGAAAGTCCAAAATAATAATGAACCTGCCTGTCCTGCCCATAATGCAGTAACTTTAAAAAATACGGGTGTCTCATAACTAGTATATTGGGCAACATATTGTAAATTAAAATTTGAAATCAATAGTTCGTTTAGTAAGCAGAGTAATGCTAAAAAAATACTAAAACAAGTTGCTAAAATAGCTCTTTCTGCCACCTCTAAATAGTCGTTATTTTTGGATTTATTATAAAGACCTAAAAATATAAATGAGGAGAAAATCAATCCACCAGCTAAACTGATTGCAATACTACCAATTTGAGAAATCATTATATTTTTTCTATATTTTTAAGATCACCTTCATATCTTGAAGCACACTTAGTTTGCAGCTCCGTAGCAGATATCAAACTATTTTTGTATGATCCAGAAACAACAACCTCAGCATCATCTTTAAAAAGGTCTGGTCTAATTCCATAATAATTAACCTTAACACTATCTTTATTTTGATAAACAAAAAAAGATACTTCAAGCCGATCTTCTTCCGAGATTTTTATCGAGTTTGGTTTTATATAACCACCAACTTTTATTTTTTCAATATCGTTTACTTCGCTAGCTAACTCTGAAATTGAATAATAGCGCACTGTTAATGAATCATCTTTTTTTATATTAGTTAGATAAAAAACCCAACCAACAATTAAGATAAAAATAATTAAAATTGATGTAGTAACCTTATTCATAAATTATATTCCAAAAGACTCTTCCCATTCTCCATATACTTCCTTCATAACTTCTACAATTTCTCCAACAGTTCCGCCTTCTTCAGCTACTTCTATCAAAAAAGGAACTAAATTTAAATCTTTTTTACATGCATCGCTTAACTTTTTCATTTTTTCTTGCAAAGTTTTTTCATTACGATTTTTTCTAAGATTTTTGATCTTATTTTCTTGAGTGTCTTGCGCATCTTTTGAAATTTTTAAAATCTCAATATCCAACTCTTCGTCTTCTTCTATAAAATCATTAACTCCAACAATTATTCTTTCTTTAGAGTCAACTGATTCCTGATAAATTGACGCTGACTCGGCAATCTTCTTTTGGAAATAACCATCTTCAATTGCCTGTACAGTACCACCCATTTCCTGAATTTCATCAAAGTATTTCATTGCTTGTTCTTCAAGCTTATCAGTCAATTCTTCTATATACCAAGATCCACCAAGTGGATCTGCAACATTAGGAACTCCAGTTTCAAAAGCTAATATTTGTTGTGTTCTAAGTGCAATTTTTGCGGCTTTTTCAGATGGTAAAGCTAATGTTTCATCAAGGGAATTGGTATGTAATGAATTTGTTCCTCCCAATACAGCCGACATTGCTTCAAAAGCAGTTCGTACAATATTGTTTTCTGGTTGTTGAGCTGTTAATGAACAACCTGCTGTTTGAGTATGAAATTTTAATTTTAAAGAGTTTTCGTTTTTTGCACCGTATTGCTTTTTTAACCTATTAGCCCAAATTCTTCTAGCAGCTCTATACTTAGCTATTTCTTCAAAAAAATCCATATGTGCATTAAAAAAGAATGATAACCTATGTGCAAAATTATCTATCTTCAATCCTCTTTCTAAGCATTCTTCTATGTAAGCAAATCCATTATTTAATGTAAAAGCAAGCTCTTGCGCAGCAGTTGAACCAGCTTCTCTGATATGATAGCCACTTACTGATACAGGATTATATAATGGCATATTTTCTGAACAATATTCAATTATATCTACCACAAGCTTTACTGATGGTTCAGGAGGGAAAATCCATTCTTTTTGAGCCATATATTCCTTTAAAGCATCATTCTGTAGAGTACCACGAAGATTACTGATATCAATTTTGTTCTTCTTAGCTAGTGCTACATAAAATGCAAAGAGAATAATAGCAGGTCCGTTTATAGTTTGTGATACTGAAATTTTTTCAAGGTCAATTCCATCAAAAAGAATTTCCATATCTTGTAATGAAGCAACATTAACACCACAAACACCAACTTCACCAGATGAGAGCTCATGATCTGGATCGTAACCCATTAAAGTAGGCATATCATAAGCTACTGATAAGCCTGTTTGGCCATTTTTAAGAAGATACTTATATCTTTCATTTGTTTTTTCAGGTGTACTAAATCCTGAAAATTGTCTCATGGTCCATAACTTTCCTCTATACATGTTCTTATGAATACCTCTAGTATATGGAAAACTTCCTGGATCAATATTATAGTCTTTTTTACTGTCGGTGGATGAATAAAAATCTTTTAAATCATCGCCACTAATACTTTTAAAACTACCTTCTCTTTCAACTTTCTTACTCATTTGATTCCCTTAGAAAATTATAAATCTTTTCATATAAAGTCATTGAATCTAATCCTATTTCTTCCAATAAAACATTTCTTGGTCCATGATCAACAAATCTATTTGGAACACCTAATGTTAGTATAGAATTTGAAATATGATTTTTATTAGACCAATTGATAATTCCTTCGCCAAACCCTCCATCAGTTACTCCTTCTTCAATAGTAACAACTAGTTTATATTTTGGTAAAGATTCACTTAAATAATTCTCATCCATAGGTTTTATAAATCTACAATTAACTACTTCTGAATTAATATTTTTATCTAAAAGCATACTATTCACCTCAAGACTCTTTGATACCATTGAACCAACAGCTAAAATAAGTACATCGCTTCCTTTAGTTAAAACCTCCCACGATCCTATGTCAATTTTTCTTGGAGCCTTTTTTTCAAAATTAATTGACTGTTCTTTTGGATATCTTATTGTAAATGGTTTTGCTTTATTCAAAGTTGCCGTAAATAGCAAATCTCTTAATTCATTACCGTCTTTAGGGGCTGAAATTATAATATTTTGAATACATCTTAAATATGCAATATCTAAAACTCCGTGATGAGTAGCACCATCTTCACCAACTAAACCAGAACGATCCAAGCAAAAAATGACAGGTAAATTTTGTAAAGCGATATCATGAATTATATGATCAAAAGCTCGCTGAAGAAAAGTGGAATAAATTGCAACAACAGGAACTTTACCTTCTGTTGATAATCCCCCACTAAAAGTAACTGCATGACCTTCAGCAATACCAACGTCAAAAAATCTTTCAGGAAATTTTGAAGAATACTCAACCAAACCTGTTCCTTCTCTCATTGCAGCAGTTATTGCAACTATCTTACTATTTTCTTCTGCTAAATCACATAAAACCTCACCAAAAACATTCTGATAAATTGGATTTTGAATACTTTGATTTATACCATCCTTCTTCTTTTCTTTTACTCCATGATACTTTATTGGGTCATCTTCAGCATAGTCAAGACCCTTCCCTTTTTTGGTAATTGCGTGTAAAACTACAGGACTGTCATAATCTTTTATATTTTCTAAAATCTCTACCATTTCTTCAATATTATGGCCATCAACAGGGCCAAAATATCTAAAACCTAAATCCTCAAAAACTGTTGTTGGTAAAAAGAATTTTTTTGCACTCGATTCAGCTTTTCTCAGAATAGTTTCTATAATTTTCAAACTTTTAGGAAGTTTTTTAATAGTTTTATAAATCCATCTTCTTAATCTATTATAATTTTTATTCGTCGCAATTTTTACAAGATAATTCCTAAATGCTCCTACATTAGGACTTATGGACATATCGTTATCATTGACTATAACAAGCATTTGTTTTCTTATATTTCCAGCATTGTTAAGAGCTTCAAAGGCAAGTCCTCCAGATAAAGCTCCATCTCCAATAATGCTAACAACATTAAAATTTTCATTCTCCAAATTTCTGCTAACTGCCATACCGAGTGCAGCTGAAATTGATGTTGATGCGTGACCAGCTCCAAACACATCATATTCACTTTCAGATCGCTTCAAGAAACCACTTAAACCTTTATATCTTCTTATTGTTGGAAACTGATTATATCTCCCTGTTAATACTTTATGAGCATATGCCTGGTGTCCAGTATCCCATACGATTTTATCTTTTGGTGCATCAAACACATAATGAACAGCAGTTGTTATCTCTACAGCTCCAAGAGTTGGTGCTAAATGTCCTCCAATTTGATTAATTGTTTCTGTGATATAAGTTCTAAGTTCTTTACATACCTCAGCCAACTCATCTCTAGGAATACTTTTTAAATCTCTTGGAGAATTAATTTTATCTAGATACTTCATTTTTTTCCTTTAAAACAAATTTCATGTATTAAAGTTTCATCCAATAATTCAGGATGACAAGAAATTCCTATATGTTTTCCTTGTCTAACAGCAACTATTTCTTGTTTAAAAGTTGCTAAAATATCAACACTTCTGTTGACTTCGTCTACTTTTGGAGCTCTTATAAATAAGACTTGTATATCAGAACTGATTGTATCATTTTTTACTTTTATTGATGCTTCAAAAGAATGAACTTGTCTTCCATAAGCATTTCTACTTGTAATGATATCTAAAAATCCAAAATTATGTACTCTTGAATCGTTTGATTCTTTTGACATTAGAATTAATCCAGCACAGGAACCTAATATAGGCTTATTTAGTGAGAGATTATTTATGCCATCAATCAAACTTTGATTTCGTCTTAGAAGATTAGTTATAGTGGTTGATTCTCCACCCGGAATAATAAGACCATCAAGGGAATTTAAATCATCAACAGTTTTAACAAGCTTATGATTTAAATTAATTTTTTCTAAAATTTTAATATGAGAATCAAAATTTCCTTGAAGTGCAAGGACACCAATCACAACTAGTCACCTCTGTTTGAGAATTTTTCATCTTCTGGGATATCTGACATTAAAATTCCCTTCATTGCATCCTTTAAATCATATGAAGCAGTTAAAACATCTTTTGCACTCTTAAAGTGTGTAACTGCCTTAACAATCGCATGAGCTCTCTCTGAAGGATCGTCACTTTTAAAAATACCAGAACCAACAAAAACAGTTTCAGCACCAAGCTGCATCATTAAAGATGCGTCTGCAGGTGTAGCAATTCCTCCAGCAGCAAAATTAGGTACAGTTAATTTTTGATTTTGAGCAACTTCTTCTACTAAATCTAAGGGAACTCTGAACTCTTCAGCTTTCTTTGATAAATCAGCATCTTGTAATTCAATAATTTGGGAAGTGATCATTTTCATATGTCTAACAGCCTCTACAATATTTCCACTTCCAGCTTCACCTTTAGTTCTAATTAATGCTGCACCTTCGTTAATTCTTCTTAAAGCCTCTCCTAAATTTCTAGCGCCACAAACAAATGGTACCTTAAAAGGATGTTTATCAACGTGAGCATATTCATCAGCCATTGTTAAAACTTCACTCTCGTCAATGAAATCCACCTCTAATGCTTCTAAAATTTGAGCTTCAGCAAAATGACCAATTCTACATTTTGCCATAACAGGAATAGATACATTGTCTTGTATTTCTTTAATCATATGGGGGTTACTCATCCTAGCTACACCTCCATCTTTTCTGATATCAGATGGAATTCTTTCGAGCGCCATTACTGAAACAGCTCCAGCATCCTCTGCTATTTTTGCTTGTTCAAGATTTGTTACATCCATAATTACCCCGCCTTTTAGCATTTCGGCGAGACCTACTTTAACTTTGAAAGTGTCTTTTGTCATAAATAATTTCCTCTTCGTATGTCTTTGTGATTTCTCTGATTTTTTTAATAACTGATTCGATAATCCAGTCTGGAGTGGAAGCTCCAGCAGAAATTCCTACTGAATTTAAATCATTTGTAAACCATTTGGAATCAATTTCTGTTGCATTTGTCACTTGATGAGTATTTTTGTTTCTTTCAAGGCTTAATTCGGTTAATCTTTTGGAATTAGCACTTGTAAAAGAGCCGATAATTATCATTAAATCGGTAATTTTGGATAGCTCTTTTATCTGTTCTTGATTTCTTTTTGTAGGAAAGCAAATTGTATTAACAAACCTCATATCAAACACTTTTGTCATGAGAATATTTATTATTTCTTGAACATTTTCAATTGTTTGAGTTGATTGACTAACAATTCCTGCTTTTTTTGTTTTTCTAAAAGCTTCTGCTTCTTCAATATTTGAGATGACTACAGCATTTTTAACTTGACTAGCAATTCCGATTACCTCGTCATGGCCATGATCGCCTATAATAATTATTTTTCTTCCATCTGCTTCTAACTCTTTAACATCTCTGTGAATTTCATGAACTAAAGGACATGTCGCGTCAATAATATTCATTTTTTTATCTTCTGCTTCTTTCCAAACACTTTTTGCTGTACCATGGGCTCTGAATAAAACAGGTTTATCTTTAGGAATTTGATCTAATTTTTCGACCACTTTAACTCCTTTTTCTTCCAAGTCATTTACAACACTCTCGTTGTGTACAATATCACCTAACATATAAACTTCACCATATTTTTCGCTCATATCATAGGCACTTTGGACTGCATCTCTTACTCCAAAACAATAACCCGATCCTTTAGCTAAAATAATTTTCATTTTTTACCATTTATATATGTTGACATTAAATTTAAAACTGTCGATTTGACGTCTGCTAACTCACCTTCAACTAAAGCTGCAGCTGCGAAAGGATGTCCGCCACCACCCATCTTCTTTGCAATTTCGCTAACTTTATATTTTCCTTTTGATCTAAAGCTTAATCTAACTTTACCACCTAGATCATACAACATTAATGAGACTTCAACCCCTTTAATTCCTCTAAAAAAATCAGTAAAACCGTCAAAATCTTGATTTGAACCATTGACTTCTTTTATCATGTCATGATTTAGTAGAAACCAAACCAGCTCGCCATCACAATCGTAATTCAACTTTTGAATCACATTTCCCAAAAGCTTCATTCTGCTAACTGAAGAATTTTCATAAATATTTTGATATACTTTTGAGATATCTAATCCCATTTGAATCGCATCAACTGCAATTTTATGACAATTATCAGTGGTGTTATTATGTCTAAAAGAGCCAGTATCTGTCAAAACAGCTACATAAATCCCCATCATCATTTCTATTGAAATTTTTTGATCAATTTCTTTGAAATATGAATAAAGAATTTCTCCAACAGATGATGCTTTGAGATCAATATATTCATCTTTAAATAAATCATTATCCGATTTTGCATGATGATCAATGCTAAGAGTTTCAATTTCATTTTCTTCAACCAAATAAGCTATATCTCCCAATCTATAAAAATCTCCTATGTCTAATATTAATCCTAGATCTGCTTTTTTAATAAATGCAGCTGAATCACCATCAAGCTCTTGAAAAATTTTATCCTCATTTAAAAAGTTGTAGATTTCTGGAATACGAGAATGATTAACGATAATACAATCTTTACCAATTGAATCTAAGTATTTGTACATAGCATAAGCTGAACCAATACTATCTCCATCTGGATTAATATGAGATGAAATGAATATTTTATCGTGTTTATCGATAATTGATTTAATTTGGTTAAAATTCATTGACTACCTCTGCCAAGTAGTTTCAGATATATCATTTTTCATATTATGATACCTTGAAAGAACGAAAAAATAATCAGACAAACGATTTAAATACATTACAACTGGATTTTTAGGCAGAGAATCTTTATACAAGGCTACTGCTGACCTCTCAGCTCTTCTTGTAACAGCTCTTGCTATATGTAAGTTAGCTGAAAAATGATCTCCGCTAGGTAAAATAAATTCTTTCAAAGGTTTCAAATCTTTATTTAGATGATTAATTTGAACATCTAAATCTGAAATCATTTTTTCATTAACAATTGAATTATCATCAAGATTCATTGATATATGTCCCCCTACATCAAATAAATTATTTTGGATTTTTTTTAAAAAGTCTGATATATCAGAATTTTGACAATGACATAAGCAAACTCCGATAATACTACTTAATTCATCTACCTCTCCAAGACAATGAATAATATTATCAGATTTAAGGACCGATTCACCTTTAGCTAGGCTTGTTTTACCGCTATCTCCATTTCTTGTTGTAACTTTAGTAATTCTCATTACATCATACCTGACAGCCATAGATGGGTTAGGATACTAAATACATAACCAATAAAAATTACTCCAGTCCATCTAAGATGACTTGAAAATGTATAAATTCCCTTTGCTTGACCCATTAAAGCAACTCCAGGTGCAGATCCAATTGAAAGCAGACTGCCTCCAACACCAGCGGTAAGAGTAATTAAAAGCCATTGATTCAAATCCATAGTAGTAGTATCATGCATTTGAATAACTGAGAACATTACAGGTATATTGTCTATCAAAGCTGAAATGATTCCCATTAAAGAATTTGCCATCGTGAAGCCAAGACCATCATATAATGTTGTATTAATCAGTGCTAAATAACCAATTTTTGAAAGACCAGCAACACAAAGTATGACACCATAGAAAAACAGTAAGGTATCCCATTCTGCTTGAGCAATCTGCTTAAATACACCAAAAGGCTGATCTGAACCGTCACGAGAAATCTTACTTTCAGCAGAATAAGTTCTCTTTAAATAATAACCAAAAAGTTGTAACAAACTCAATCCAAACATCATACCAAACACAGGAGGTAGTTTAAGAAATTGTTTGAATGAAATTGCCATCGTAATTGTAACAAGGAATAAACAACTAATAACTATAGCACCTCTCTTTAATAAAACAGGTGGATTTTCAACTTCATCCGCAGAACCATCTATAAAGAAACTCATTATAAATGATGGAATGATAAAATTTACCAATGATGGTAAGAAAAGTTTAAAAAATTGTACAAATTCAACATAACCAGCCTGCCAAACCATCAATGTAGTTATATCTCCAAATGGACTAAAAGCACCTCCAGCATTAGCAGCTACAACAATATTGACACAACTTATACTTGTAAAATTTTTATTACCTTTACCAACAGCTAAAACTACCGCACACATTGTAAGCGCAGTTGTTAAATTGTCTGCTATGGGTGATAAGAAAAACGAAATAAAACCAGTAATCCAAAATAATTTTTTATAACTAAAATTTTGGTCTAAAAGGATGGAACGTAATTTTTCAAAAACATTTCTTTCTGTCATTGAGTTTATATAAGTCATTGCTACTAAAAGAAAGAGCATCAACTGATTAAACTCATCAAAAGCGTGCATCAATTCTTTTTTAACAGCATAAGAATCCCCGGTTTGCACTCCAACCCAAGCAATCATTGCCCAAATAATTCCTGCAACGAAAAGTACAGGCTTGGATTTCCTTAGATGCGTAACTTCCTCTGTCATTACAAATGCGTATGCAATGATAAATAATATTATCGAAATAATTCCAACTGGATGATTCAATAAATCCATAGGCGGTAATTTAAATAAAAAGAAATGAAAAAATTATTAAAATCGTATTTATTGCTTTATATTAAAAAATGGAAAATTTATTACCAGTTTTACTTATCATTGGACTATCTATGTTAGCCATGAATTTGGGTCTTATTTTCAAAAATAAACCGCTTAGAAAAGCTTGTGGAGATTCTCCAGATGGATGTGAAATTTGTGGTGGTGATCAAGATAAATGCGATAGCAATGCTTAATTTTTAGGAAACCCGCTTGAAAAAATCTTAGAAAAAGTTTTATTCTCATTTAATAGTATTGATAAAGACTCAGTTCCATTTAAATTTTCTATAATCTCAAAGTTATCAGAGGTAAAAAACATTGTAGATAAAGCATCTGCATCCAAACATGATTTATTGGAAATAACCGAAACAGATCCCAAATTGGAAGAAATTGGATATCCGGTTTTTGGATTAATTTCATGATGATAAAACTTGTCATCAATTATATAAAAATTTCGGTAATTACCTGATGTAGCAATGGAAAGGTTATTGAGCGAAATAACAAGTTCAATGTCATTTTCAAAATTAGTAATTGATGGTGTATTAATTCCTATTTTCCAGTCTTTGATTTTTGATTTTGTTCTAATTTCACCTCCTATTTCAATAAAAAGGTCTTCATACTTATTTAAAGCTTTATAGATTTTATCAACTGCATAACCTTTTGCAATTGAGCTTAAATCAATTTGAACTCTTGAATCTTTTTTCCTTATTTTTTGATTTTCGAAATCAATTAAATCTTGACCAATAAAAGCTTTTACACTGTCAATCATTGCATCTGAGGGTGGTGAATCAAAAATATCTGGACCAAATCCCCATAAGTTTACTAGAGGCATTACAGTTATATCATATAAACCATTAGATAATTCATAATATTTAAATGATTGTTCTAATACAATGCTAAAATCTTCAGAAATTACAAACCAGTCAGTTGATTTTAATTTATTGAAAGTTGAAATTTCACTAGATGGTATATAGGTAGACATTTGTTGATTGATGTCTTTTAAAATTTCTTCAATAAGTATATAATTCTCTTCAATTTCATTAGGATTGGTTGTTATTGGAAAAAATTTGATAGTGTATGTTGTTCCCATGGTATTTCCATTAATAGAAACAATCTCTTTTTGAGGAGTGCTGCAACTAAATAATAAAAGAATTAGCGATAAAACTAATCTATTAGCCGAAGTCATCATAAGCGATCATATCTTCTTCAACGCCTAAGTCCCAAAGCATTTTTTGAACAGCACTAATCATCATAGGAGGACCACACAAATAATATTCACATTCTGTAGGGTCATCATGATCTCTTAAAAGCATGTCGTGAGCCACCTGATGAATAAATCCTTTTGGTCCTTCCCAATTGTCCTCTGGTAATGGATCGGATAAAGCAACATGATATGTAAAATTATCAAACTCTTCAGCAAGTGCTCTGAATTCATCATCATAAAACATTTCTTTTTCAGATCTTGCACCATACCAGAATGAAATTTTTCTTTTAGACTTTTCAGTTTTCAATAAATGGAAAATATGAGATCTTAAAGGAGCCATCCCAGCACCGCCACCAATGTAAACCATTTCACGATCAGTGTCTTTAATAAAGAATTCACCATAAGGACCAGAAACAGTTACCTTATCTCCTTTCTTTAAGTCAAAAACATATGAAGAAGCTATTCCAGGAGGAGCAGATGGATTATCTGGCGGAGGACTAGCAATTCTAATGTTAAGCATAATTATATTACCTTCAGCGGGGTGATTTGCCATTGAATATGCTCTAAAAACTGGTTCTTTATTTTCTGCCACATATTGCCAAATATCAAATTTATCCCAGTCGGTAGTATATAAATCTTCAATTTCAAAATTCTTATATTCTAATCCTTTATAAGTAGGTACATCTATTTGAATGTAACCACCAGACTCAAAATGAATTGGATCATCTTCAGGTAACTCTAAGATTAGCTCTTTAATAAAAGTAGCAACGTTATCATTTGATTTAACTGTAGCATCCCATTTTCTAATACTAAAAATTTCATCTGGTACCTTAATTTTCATATCATTTCTAATCTTTACTTGGCAACCTAATCTCCAATTATCTTTTTGATCTGAACGTGATATATAAGCTTCTTCTGTAGGCAAAATATCTCCCCCACCTTCAACAACTTGACATTTACATTGTGCACAGGTTCCTTGACCTCCGCATGCAGATGGTAAATAAACGCTTTGCTCAGCTAAAGCTGAAAGAACTGTTCCACCAGTTTGAACATTAATAGATTTATCAGCATCATCATTTATTAGCAATGTAACCTCACCCTGTGGAAGAAGAATATCTCCTAAAACATTTAGAATTATAACTAATAAAAGTATTACTGATGAAAAAACAATTACGCCTAATAAAATATCACTCATTATAAATCGATCCCCGAAAATGCCATAAAGGCCATTGATAATAATCCAGTTAACAACATTGCCATTCCAACTCCTCTCAGCCTAGGAGGAATATTAGAATACCTTATTCTATATCTTATTGATGCTAGTGCAACAATTGCAAGAAAGAAGCCAACGCCAGAACCAAAACCGTAAACTACTGTTTCAGAAATAGTATATTCTCTTTCTACCATGAATAATGATCCCCCAAGAATAGAACAATTTACAGCAATTAAAGGAAGAAAAATTCCCAAACTATTATATAATGACTGAGAAAATCTTTCCATAAACATTTCAACTAATTGAACCATTGCAGCAATAACAGATATAAAAACTATTAATTTTAAAAAGCCTAAATCAGTATCTTGAAAATCTTGACTAATCCAAACAAGGGCACCTTTATCAAGCAGATATTCCCATAAAAACCAATTGATAGGTGCTGTAATTGTTAAAACAACTATTACAGCTAGACCAATTCCAACAGATGCATCAATTTTCTTTGAAATAGCTAAAAATGAGCATAAACCTAAAAAATAAGCTAAAACAATATTTTCAATAAATACCGCCTTTGTAAAAATGCTGAGATAATGTTCAATACCAGTCATTATGCGTCCTCCTCAACACCTGCAAACTCTCTTTGAATCCATATAACCAAACCTAAAATAATGAATGCTCCTGGAGATAAAACTAACAAACCAATGTTTTCATATCCAGCTGCATACCATGAGTCAGGAATACTCCAAAGCACATAACCCGCACCACCATCTGGAAGTGTAATTGTTCCAGCTCCAAAGAGTTCTCTGAAAAAAGAAACGATGATAATTATTAATCCATAACCCATACTATTACCCAAACCATCTAAAAATGCTTTGGATGGTCCATGTTTTAAAGCAAAGGCTTCGGCGCGACCCATAATAATACAATTTGTAATGATTAATCCAACAAAAACTGAAAGTTGCTTACTCATATCATACAAATATGCTTTTAATAATTCGTCAACAACTGAAACTAATGACGCGATTACAGAAAGCATTATAACTATTCTAACTCGAGTTGGAATGTAGTTTCTAATCAAAGATAGTATAACATTTGATGAACACAAGACAAAAACTACAGCAAGAGTCATAATTATCGCTTGATCTAATCTAATTGTAACAGCCAACGCAGAACAAATTCCTAAAACTTGTAATGAGATAGGATTATTAACATTTATGGGATCGCTAACAATTTTTTTTGATTCAGAATTAAATAGTTCCATAGTCTCTTATTTTATCCAATGTTTTCTCATATCTTAATAAGTCTTCAAGTAAAAAATCCGTAACACCATCAGCAGTTACAGTTGCTCCAGAAATTCCATCAACTTGATGAATTGAAGCATTATTTGATTTAGAATAATCAACTCCACCCTTCACAACTTTAATGCTTATAATTTTTCCAGATTTGTCGCGAATTCTTTTTGGTACATATTGAATTTCACCACCTGGTTGCTCAATAGGATGATTAACAAAATTATCGGTAAACCATTTTTTTTCAACTTCACCACCTAAACCTGGGGTCTCGCCATGTTTGTAAAATTGAATCCCTAAAACCGAATCTGTATCTGGGTTTAAAGCTATGTATCCATAAATTGTAGACCATAAACCTTTACCAGCTATTGGAAGAGCAATTCCTTGAACTTTATCATCATCCATTCTTATATAAATTGGCAGAGTATCTACATTTTTTTCGATATCTACTTCTTCAATATTACAATCGACAATTTCTCCTTCAACGTTAACACATTTAGCATCAATAGAATTCTTAAATGTTTGTTCAATGCTCTCATTAGAAAGTAGTAGACTTTCGTCAAAATTTAATGATCTTAGAATTGTTTTTTGAACATCAGCTTTAAGATTTTGGTCTTGTAAATCTTTAACATTATCCTTCGTAAATGAAAGCATTGTTCCTAAAACAACAGTGACAATGAAAACAAAAAATAAAGTGTAGTTATTACTATACATTTCTTGATAACCTCATTTTAATATTTGCTTGAACTACATAATAATCTATTAATGGAGCAAACATATTCATAATTAATATTGCAAGAAATACTCCCTCTGGGTAAGCAGGATTTATTGAACGAATTATAACAGTTAGAACTCCAATCAGAAAACCATATATCCATCTACCTGTGTTTGTATGAGATGAGGTAACAGGTTCGGTAGCCATAAATACAGTACCAAATAAAAAACTACCAATTAAAATATGCTGAAGAGGAGTGATAGTCAACATAGCATTTGGAGAACCACCGGCTTGAAGGATTCCATCAACGGTAAAATAATTTAACAGATTGAAGAGTAAAGCAGTAAAAACTAAGCCTAAAACACAAGAAACCATAATTCTCCATGACGCTATACCGCAGTAAATAAGGAAAAAAGCTCCCAATAATATAAATAATTTATTAGTCTCTCCTATAGATCCTGGAATTAATCCCCAAAACATATTCATAGTTGAGTAATCAAACTGAGTGTTTGCTGCAAAAAGATTTGAAGCAGTGTCATATTCAACTGGATTTGCAGGAATAGCTAATGCGGTAGCACCACTATATCCATCAGGTCCAACTGCCCATACTTTGTCTCCCGAAATTTTAGTTGGGAAAGCAAAATACATAAATGCTCTAGATGTTAAAGCAGGGTTAAATATATTTGTTCCTACTCCACCAAAAATTTCTTTACCAATAATTATACCAAAACTTGTTCCGATGAAAACTTGCCATAGTGGTACATCTGGTGGCATTGTTAAAGGTATTAAGGCACAACTAACTAAAAAACCTTCATTTACTTCATGCTTTCTTATAATTGCGAAAGTGAGTTCACAAACGGCACCAGCAACAAAAGTTGCAATTAAAATAGGTAAAACATAGCTAAAACCAAAAATTGTATTTGCAAATAAACCTCTATCAATTTCCATAGCTAGTGCATTTAGATATCCAATATTGTATGCCCCAAATAAATAACAAGGAATTAATGCTATAACCACAAAAAACATGGTTCTTTTAATATCCATGTTGTCTCTAATATGAGGACCCTTACTTGTTTGCTTATTAGTAGAAAAGAAAATCGTATCAGCTGCCTCCCAAACAGGATAAGCCCATGATAAGGGTTTGCCCTTTTCAACAAATTTTCCAGTCTCTTCAAATATTTTTCTTAAAAAATTCATAATTATTTATCAAAGTAAATTGTATCTAATCCTTTTCTAATTATTGCTCCAACATCAGACTTGCTTGGACATACAAATGAACATAAAGCGACGTCTTCTTCATCACATTCATAAATACCTAATTGTTCCATTTCGTCAATATCATTTGCTTCAATGCTTCTAGCTAAGGCATTAATATAAATATCCATAGGAAAAACCTTCTCCCAAGCATCAACAGGAACGAATGCTCTGTTACTTCCATTCTGCAAAGTGGTAAAATCATAACTTTTTTTATTTGAACCAAAATAAGCATTGAAAACACTATATTTAGACTTTCCACCAGGATGTAACCATCCAATAAACTGCCTATCGAAAGACTCCTCTATTACTGAAAAAGATGAATGATAAAAACCTAAAAAACCATCTAAATTAACTTGTTTTCCAGTTAAGACGTTTCCAGATATAATTCTAACATTTTCCATCAACAAAGAATCTTTATAAGTATCAAATCTGGCACCAATTCTAGATTTAAAGTATGAAGGCTTTACTGATGGGCCACCTATACTAATATTTAAGGAAAAATCATAAATACCTTTAGAAAAAAGTTTACCTAGAACTGGTAAATGACTTCCTTGAACTGTCCAAACTACTTCATTTTGATTAAGGGGATTTATTCTATTTAAAATTACACCAACATTTCCAGATGGGTGCGGTCCTTCAACTTGGACTAAAGTGATAAAATCATAATCAGATAAAAATGAAAAATTATCACCTCTTACTGCAACATATAAATTACCGTCTGTTAATTTTTTGATATTTAATAAAGCAGAAACAATATGATCTTTCTTTTCAGCAATAGAAAAAGATAAATCATTAGCTAATGGTGATGAATCAGCTAAACTTACAATGATACATTTAGGGTTATCTTCAGGATTAACAACCTTATTAAAAGGTCTTTGAGTAAAGAAAGGCCATAAATTATTATCTTTAATAAAATTCTTAACTTCTTCTTTTGAAGAAAGATTTTTTTTGTCAATTGGCTCTAAATCTTTTTCTTTACTCTCATCAATTTCAATGATGATATCAAGGACTGCTCTTCTTTCTCCATAAACAATTTTTGAGATTGTTCCAGCGGCTATTGATGGCCATTTTACTTCAGGATTGACTTTATCAAAAAATAATGCATCTCCAAGTGAAACAGGGTCTCCCTCTTTGACCAATAATTTCGGCTTAATGTAATTAAAGTCTTGTGGAGATATTGAAACAAATTTTTGTGTAGGCGCGTTGGTGAATTCTCTGGATGCAAGCCCAGAAATATTAATATTGTGCCCCTTTTTAATCGTTATTTTTTGCATCAACTCTTAGGATTATAAAAAATGCTTTAATTTGACAAGTGAAAGTACTAAAAAAGATTGTTGAGTTCTATAAAATTATTACAAAAAAATTATTTTTTTTTCTTCCAATCAAAGTAGTTCCCATTGTAGGAAGAATTGGATTGCCATTCCTTTACTTTTTCATCAATTTTTTCAACCACATTTTTATCAATATCGTTAATTAAATCAATTGTAAGATCACTTACTGTTTTTGCACTTACTCTTGATGCTTTAATGTTTCCTTGGCCAGTAATAGCATTACCCATTCCATGCAATTTATCAAAATCATTAAACTTACCTGATTCTTGATCAATAATATCGTATGTAGAACCATTCATTGGCACTCCCTTAATTGGTTCAGGTAGACTACCAATGGAGCTAATAAACAAATCAGCATTAATTATTTTTTCAGAATCTTTAATTGCAGCAAGCTTTCCATCAACTACTTCATTTGAAATCACTTTAAGACCAACAAGTTTTTCATCCTCGACAACTATATCTGTTGGTTGGGTGCATTCTAAGACATCAAAAAGATATTTATCCTGCATATTGCTAAGAACTTTTCTTCTCACCGTCTTTCTTTTTGCAACCATTTCTTCATCAAGTCCGTCAGGAATAGTTGTTATTGGCATATTATCAATATTTCTTCTATAGATTAATTTGGTACCCTTAATGTTAAGATCTTCATAATTAATTCCATATTGAGATAGGTATTTTGGAATACCTTTGTGCTCCATTTCAACTATATTAAAATCTTCTATCTTTGACTCAACTTTCTGCCTTACCAGTTCCATCTGAGTAATTTTACATACATCAATTGAAGCTAGACCACCACCAATAACTAATGCATTGTCAACAACTTGAATTTTTTCACCCTCATAATCTTCTTCATGATAATGGTTGAACCAAAAAACATAAGGGTTTTGATAATGGAAATTCTGAAAATTTTCTATACTACTAATTGGGAAAGGTCTGTCTTTCCAAGCTCCATTTGCAAAATAAACACAACTCCATCCCATACTTAAAACTTCTTCGAATGGTATATCTTTACCAAGTTTAGTTAATGGTACGTAGTCAACTAAATCATTTGAAATAATCTCATCAATCTTTTCGTATTCCCCAGATCTTTGCTTATCATGCCATCTTGGAAGACCATCTTCAATTTTACCATAAGGCATTCTGTTTTGTTCAATAACAACAGACCTTATTCCGGCATCAATTAGTTTTTTTGCTGCAGTTGAACCTGAAACGGCACCGCCAATTATTAATACTACTTTCATTATTTTGTTTATTTATTAAATTTATAACCAATGAAGTTAATAAATAATTTAATAATTCAAATACTTCCTTTTTTACCAAAATTCTTGGTAAAAATTGTTGCCTCACCATACATAGCTGGAATAACTGATGAGGAAATGTTGCAAAATGTTGAAAAATTAAATCGTAAAGGATTTAAAGTCGCGATTGATATTCTTGGAGAACATGTCAAAACTGAAAATGAAGCTGAAGAAATAACTAAAAGATACTCTAGGATATATGATGAAATAAATAAAAGAAATTTATCAGCAAATATATCAATTAAACTTACACATATTGGTCAGGATTTAGGGATAGATATTGTTAGAAATAATCTTTCTAAAATTGTTGAAGCTGCCAAAAAAAATAATAATTTTTTAAGACTAGATATGGAAAATGTACCATACACCTCTGAGACAATTCAGCTTTATAAAGAAATGTTCAATAATTATAATCAAATAGGTATTGTAATTCAGGCATATCTTCACAGATCAATTGATGATATTAAAGCATTAAGTAATGATGAATTTAATGTTAGAATTTGTAAAGGAATTTATGTTGAAGATCCTCACCTAGTTTTAAATGACTATAATGACATTAGAGAAAACTATATATCGCTTGTAAAAGAATCATTAAATAATGGATCTTACGTTGGAATTGCAACACATGATGAGTTTTTAATTGATAGTCTTTATTCCTGGATACTCGAAAATAACATTTCCAAAGATAGGTACGAATTTCAGGTCTTACACGGTGTACCAATGCAAAAAAAGCTTAAAAAATTAATGGAAGACGGAAATACTGTTAGAGTATATCTCCCTTATGGAGATAATTGGTATGATTATTCGGTCAGAAGATTAAAAGAAAATCCAAAAATGGCTGGGTACATAATTAAGAACTTATTTTCTTCAATTTTTAGACTCAAATAATCTTTTTAAATCTTAAGAAATATAAAAAAATTATTCCTGCAAAATTTGGTAAAACTACGTATGGTGAAGACCATGAGATTCCATCAAATATAATATCTGAAACTGGCCAAAAAAATTGTATAGGAAAAAAATCTTTTGTATGAAAAGGAATATCTAGTACAATATGGAAAGGCCAAGCTAACATAGGCCAAACAAATTCTTTTTTGTAAAACGATACAATACCTATTATTAAAAATGCTGACAAAAAACTATGAGAAAAATTATCCATAAAAAAAAGCCATTCAGGGTAAGGCTCCAGTTGCTTCAAACTCTCAAGTGTTGGAGGTCCAATGTATTTCAAAGAATTATTGAAAAATCTTACGATAAATAAGCTACCAAAAGATATTAAATCTGGGAATGCACCAAAAAAAATAGCCAGCTTCCAATGCTTTTTATAACCAAAAAGACCATTACCCCATAGAGCATGACTTAAAGTGTCCATTTATTTTGCTAAAGCACCCATAGGGTCCCAAGGTTTTAAAGGTATAGCCTCAGCATTTTGAAAGATATCATTCAATTCATCTGATAAATAATCTTTATGTACAACTACTTCATAATTATACTCATCAAACCAGTCATCTGACATAATGTGGTAACCCTTATTTCCTCCCTTATCTCCCCAACTATTTTCTACTCTCCATTTAGTTGATTTTCCATTTTCGTCTAAGTCAACACCTGTAAATAACATTGCATGGGTCATTTGACTTTGACCATATTCAAGTCTTTGTGCCTTATTCATTTTAAAATCAGTACCATAAAACATTTCATAATCAAATAGATC
>Ga0207985_1000112_pt1 | contig 20117 bp, 16 predicted proteins | sample ETNtaG_3_FD_185761 | JGI IMG/M metagenome (GOLD analysis project Ga0207985, IMG submission 185761) | Marine microbial and viral communities from oxygen minimum zone, Eastern Pacific Ocean - ETNP201302SV84 (SPAdes) (version 2) | ecosystem: Environmental > Aquatic > Marine > Unclassified ...
CCGATTCCGTTTCTGGAGACATAATTTGTAACCACATTGTCCCTCAAGGCCATTTCAAGCCTTTCATGCTCAACGGGTTCACGTGCAACATTGTTGTATTTGATCACGTATTTGACCGTTGCTGCAGGATCAGCGACCACATCCCGGATTCCCATCAGGGTTGCATTGAGGAAGCCTTTGACCACTTCCGGATTTTTCCGGGCATAATCCGTGTTGACGATCACGCTGTTTCCATAAAGGTCCAATCCGTTCTCTGTCATCAGCATCAATGAAATATCGCTGGCTGGGACACCCTTGGACTTAAGGTTGATGAAGGAAGAAAAGGAAAATCCTGTGATGGCATGAACCTTACCCTGGGCCAGCATCGGTTCTCGAACCGGGAAGCCAACATTTTCAATCGTTACTTTGGAGGCATCGATGCCATTGGCCAGAACGAATGATTTCCATTGGGCATAGGCTCCATCCGGTGCCGGAGCTCCAAGGATTTTTCCTTCCAAATCTTTTTTTGAATCAAAAATTCCTTCGATAATATCTGGAGGAAGCAATGACGAGTCTCTGCCGAGGGAGTTGTATGATTCTCTGCTAACTCCTGATTCTAAAATAATCTCATCAATTTCTCCATTTAATGCTTCAAGATATGATGAACTTAATTGACTTAGCTGGTCATTAGCAAAATCTGTTTTGAGCATATCAAAAACTGTTTCAACAACTTCCGAAAACTCTTGCTGCTGAGGCTCTATAAGTGTTTTTAAAGATGCTACATAGAACCCAGATTCAGTTTCAAAAACTTCAGCATAATCTGCATTCTCTGGTAACCCCATTAAGAATTGATTGAATGCAAAATCCTCTGATGAAAAATCAATATCATCAATGGGTTTAGTCTCCTTGATTGCAAGGTTCATCTCAAGAGCAATTTCTTCAAGTCTGTAATTATTTAAGATTAAATCTTCGATAGAGTCCCTGTCATCATTCATAAGTGCTAAAGATTCCTGATCCATGAGTTCATTGAGAAATTCAACCTCCATTTCCTCAAGTGTTAAAGGATTTTCTTCATTGATTTCTGTTAATTTTAGTAAATGCAAAGTATCCCCCAGATCAACAATGTTTGATAATTCATTAATTTGCATATTTTGAATAGCAAGTTCAAATTCAGCAGGGAAAGATTCTCCACTAGAAAAACCAAGGTCACCTCCTAAATCAACTGTTGCAAAGTCTGAGCTATTATTTATAACTGCATCTTCAAATGTTATTGATCCATTTTGGATATCTTCTTTAAGAGTCTGTAAAGTCAAGTTAGCTTCCTGACGTGAATTAAAAGCAGAAACATCCAACATCAAATGCGAGATCCTTCTCTCTATTCGTTGTTTAAGTTGGACAAGGTATTCATTATATTGATCATTGACAAAATTTTCTGGAACTTCAACGTCACTTTTATAATCCTCTTGATCCATCCTTATAAATTGAAAAATTTTCTTCTCTGGTGTTTGGAATACAAAGCTATTTTCCTCAAAATAACTTTGTGCATCACTTAAAGATATATCTGATGAATCTTTTAGTTTTTGGAAATCAATTTTAAAAAATTCAACATTCCGTTTTTGTTCAAGTAGTTCGATAAGTTGATGGATTTCACTATCTAAAACATAGGATGAATTACCCACGGACATAAGAAATTGATTAACTATGAAATCATTTCTAACAGCCTCAATAAATTCTTTAGGGACAATACCATTAGATCGAAGCGTTGCTTGAAAAATCTCTTGGTCAAATTTCCCATCTACTTGAAATGCAGTATTTTGCATAATACTTCTTTTTGCATCATCTTCAGAATAATTGAGGCCAAGTTCAATTGCTTGAGAAAGAAGAGCTTTTTGAGCAACAATTTCTTGCCTGACGTAGCCTTGATAAGCACCATCACCTAATAACTCTCTTGAGAATTCACCACCATAAATTTGCTCAAGACGACGATCTACATTTGAAACTGCAATATTAATGTCATAAGGAGTAACCTTAAGTCCATTGACTTTCCCAAAATCAGTAAAAACGGTACCAAAACTATTTGTCCCAAAAAAAACAAAGGGGACTGCTAAGAAAATACCAATAAAGATAAGGCGTCTTCCCGTTAAAAAATTTCTTAATCCATCCATAACGTATACTATTTTACATAAAAAAAAGGGTGCAATCTGCACCCTTTTCAAGATAAATTCTTGTTAGCCTTTAACAGCCATTTTTAAAGCTTTAGCAGCTTTGAACGCAGGTACTTTCGTTGCAGCAATGTGAATAGTTTCACCAGTTTGTGGATTTCTTCCCATTCTTGCACTTCTGTCTCTGACCTCAAAATTACCAAAACCACCAATTGAGACCTTAGTACCAGCTGCTAGTGAATCAGTAATAGATCCAAGAACTGCATCTACTGCTCTACCAGCTTCTGCTTTAGACATGTCAGTGCTAGAAGCAACTGCATCAATTAATTCTGCTTTATTCATTTGAACTCCTCTAAATTAAAAATTACCCTTCTATGAAAAGCTAAGATGCTTCAAAAGTCAAGTAAATAAAGGCTTAAATTAATTTATAATCTCAGGATTTTTTTTAGTTTTTTTAGATTTTTGTTTGTATGTTGCAGACTGTTTTTGTGGCTTAGGTTGTGACTCTAAAGAGTGAGTGATTACATCATCAATCCACTCAACAGGAACAATTTCTAAATTGTCTGTTATTACATCTGGAATCTCTTTGAGATCAGATTGATTATCGATCGGTATTATTACTTTCTTAATTCCTCCTCTCTTGGCAGCAAGTAATTTTTCTTTTAATCCACCAATTTTCAAGACTTGTCCTCTTAGAGTGATTTCACCAGTCATTGCAACATCAGAACGGACAGGAATATTCGTAAATGCAGATATCAATGCTGTTCCCATTCCAACTCCAGCACTAGGACCATCTTTTGGTGTTGCACCCTCAGGAACATGAATATGAACATCAAAGTCTTCATAAAAGTTTTGATTTATACCAAGAGATTCTGATCTTGATCTAACTACAGTAAGTGCGGCTTGTATCGATTCCTGCATAACATCTCCAAGTGATCCAGTTTTTATAATTTTTCCCTTGCCGGGAACTTTTGAAGCTTCAATAGTTAGTAACTCTCCACCGACCTCGGTCCAGGCCAAACCACACACTTGTCCAACAGTATTTGATGACTCTGCTTCACCAAATTTAAACTTCCTAACACCTGAATATTCTTCTAAATTTTTCGTGGTGATTTTGGTAGCCCTTTTCGCATTTGATAAATCTCTTTCTTTAACAACTTTTCTGAGGATTTTCGAAATTTGTCTTTCTAAGCCCCTAACACCTGCTTCTCTTGTGTAATATCTAATTAAATCAAGAATAACCTCAGAATCAAATTTTATTTCTTTTTCCGATAACCCATTTCTTTCTTTTTGTTTTGGAAAAAGATAGTCTTGGGCAATATTTAGTTTTTCATCTTCAATATAACCAGGAATTCTGATGATTTCCATCCGATCCAATAAGGGTCCAGGTATATTTAAACTGTTAGCAGTACATACAAACATCACCTCAGATAAATCATAATCAACCTCAAGATAATGATCACTAAAAGATGAATTTTGTTCAGGATCTAAAACTTCCAAAAGTGCTGAAGCAGGGTCACCTCGGTGATCCATTCCAATTTTGTCGACTTCATCTAACAAAAATAAAGGATTTTTCACTCCAACTTTGATTAATTTTTGAATTATTTTCCCAGGCATAGAACCAATGTATGTTCTTCTATGGCCTCTAATTTCTGCTTCATCTCGAACTCCACCAAGAGACATTCGAGTGAATTTTCTGTTGGTAGCTCTAGCGATAGATTCTCCAAGTGAGGTTTTGCCGACACCTGGAGGCCCTACTAAACATAAGACCGGAGCCTTTAAATTTTTTACTCTCTTTTGGACAGCTAAATATTCTAAAATCCTATCTTTTACTTCCTCTAACCCATAATGGTCACCATTTAAGATAGATAAAGCAGCCTTGAGATCAGATTTAACTTTCCCCCTTTTTTTCCAAGGAATATCAATGAGAGTATCAAGATAAGATCTCACTACAGATGCTTCTGCTGATGTTGGTGACATCATCTTAAATTTCGTTAACTCACTATTTGCCTTTTTAAGAGCATCTTTAGGCATGCCTGAAGATTTAATCTTCTTCTCAAGGTTTTCAAATTCGTCCCCCTCTTCTCCTATTTCACCAAGTTCTTTTTGAGCAGCCTTTATTTTTTCATTTAAATAATACTCCCTTTGCGATTTTTCCATTTGTTTCTTAACTCTGGACCGAATTCTCTGCTCAACATCGATTACATCCAATTGAGATTCAATAAACGTTAGGATATTTTCAGCCCTTTTTTGCAAATCGATAATTTCTAAAATTTCTTGTTTTTGAGAAGTATCAACATTCAAATGATTAACAATATTGTCAATAAGGTTAGATAAGTCATCAATTGCTTCAATGGTTGAGTAGATTTCAGGAGGTATCTTTTTTGTTGATGATACATAATCCTTAAATTTACCTTTAATAAACTTGACCAAATTCATGGACTCAGACACTTTAATAACGTCATCAGGGATTTCTGAAACGATTGCTTTTAAATAATTTTTTTCTTCAGTAATTTTTTTAATTTTGCAACGCTTGTCACCTTCAACTAAAACTTTCATAGTGCCATCTGGTAACTTTATTAACTGCAAAATATTACTTACGGAACCATATTCATAAATATCACTAAATCCTGGATCTTCGTTAGCTGCATCTCTCTGAGCAACTAGAACGATTTTTTTATTAGAATTTGTTGCGGCATTGAGTGCTTCGACTGATTTTGAACGGCCTACAAACAGAGTAGTTACAATTCCAGGAAAAATAACTACATCTCGTAAAGGGATTATAGGATAGCTTTTTGATATTTCACTCATAATTATTTAGTTAAGGGTTAAATTGAAATTATCAATCAATTAGCAGTTTTTTCTTTCTTACTAGATTTAAAAACTTGAATTGGATTTGCATCTAACGATGCAGAATTTTCATCAACAATAATTTTTTCTAAATCATCGTTGGGCAAGTCGAACATAACCTCCATCAGGATATCTTCAAGAATAGAACGTAAACCTCTGGCACCTGTCTTTCTTTCAATAGCTTTCCGTGCAATATATTTTAAAGCCTCATCTCTAAAAACCAGTTCGACTTTATCAATTTCGAAAAGATATCGATACTGGTTGACTAAGGCATTTTTGGGTTCTTTTAAGATCCTAACAAGGGAATCTTCATCTAACTCTTTCAGTGTTGTAATAACTGGCAACCTGCCAACAAACTCAGGAATCAGTCCATATTTAACAAGATCTTCAGGCTCAACAATTTCTAAATTTTCTTGCATTATTTCTTTTTCATTTTTGGATGAAACACTTGCACTAAAACCAATACCGGTTTTGTTAACTCTTTGAGTAATAACTTTATCGAGACCAGAAAAGGCACCACCACAGACAAACAAAATATTGGAGGTATCAACTTGAATAAAATCTTGTTGTGGATGCTTCCTTCCCCCTTGTGGAGGAATAGAGGCAATTGTTCCTTCAATTAATTTCAGAAGTGCCTGCTGAACACCCTCTCCAGAGACATCTCTTGTAATAGAAGGGTTGTCAGTCTTTCGAGCAATTTTGTCAATTTCGTCAATGTAAACAATTCCCAATTGAGCTTTCTCTGGATCATATTCAGCCCTTTGCAGTAACCTTTGAATAATATTTTCAACATCTTCTCCAACATATCCTGCTTCTGTCAATGTGGTTGCATCAGCAATTGCAAACGGCACATTTAAAATTTTTGCCAGGGTTTGTGCAAGTAAAGTTTTACCACTTCCTGTTGGCCCCAAAAGCAAAACATTACTTTTTTGTAACTCTACAGAATCTTTTGCAGGATTATTGAGTCTTTTATAGTGATTATATACAGCAACCGAAAGAACTTTTTTTGCCTTATCTTGCCCGATGACATACTCATCAAGGCGTTGATAAATCTCAACTGGTGACATCAAAGATGATTCAGTTGTTGCTTCTGTTACTTTTAATTCTTCAGCAATGATATCGTTACAAAGTTCAACGCAATCGTTGCAGATACAGATATTATCTTGACCAGAGATAAGTTTTTTAACTTCAGAGTAGCCTTTTTTACAAAACGAACAACTTAGTTTCTTTAAATCAGCATTATCTGTCATGCGTCCCTCATTGTAAGAATATCATCAACAATGCCGTAATCCTTAGCCTCATTGGCATTTAAAAAATTATCTCTATCAGTATCCTTTTCGATAGTTTTCATTGACTTACCTGTATGTTTAGCTAAAATCTCGTTGACTTTCTTTTTCATAAGTAAAATTTCTTTGGCATGAATTTCAATATCTGAGGCTTGGCCTTGAAAACCACCCAGGGGCTGATGGATCATTATTCTTGAATTTGGTAAGGCAAATCTCTTTTTTTTATCTCCACCGCATAACAGTAGAGCGCCCATACTAGCCGCTTGACCAATACAAAGTGTCGATATAGAGGGAGAGACAAACTGCATCGTGTCATAAATGGCTAAACCAGAAGAAATCACACCCCCAGGGGAATTGATGTAAATATTTATATCTTTTTTTGGATTTTCAGACTCTAAAAATAAGAGTTGAGCTACAATTAAATTAGATAAATTATCATTTATAGGGCCAGTTATGAAAATAACCCTCTCCTTTAAGAGTCGGGAATAAATATCGAATGCCCTCTCCCCCCGAGCTGTTTGCTCAACTACCATAGGCACGAGAGTTTGGTATTGGTCTTTCATATTAATTTGTTATTTTTTTTGTTATTTTCTTTGCATTTTAGCAACATCACTAAAATTAACCTCTTTGTTATTTGATTTAAGATCAATCTTTAATTTTTCAACTAAGAGGTCTTCTAGTATTACCATTCTATATTGTTCTAAGTAATTTGGTTGATTTTTAACCCAACTCTTAAATTGTGCTGGATCTTTATATTTTGCAGACTCTTGATCAATAAAATTATCAAGGTCGGTTTCCTCAACTTTTAATGAAAAATGAGATACAAGAGAAGAAAATAGTAGGTCTAATTTCACCCTTTTTTCAGCACTTTCAAAAAAGGTTTCCTCCGCAAATAAATCATTGCTATCTTCATCATCAATTTTTTTACCAATTCTTGACAATGATTCTTCACGCATTTTCTGGGCTTGATCTTTGACAATCTGTTCGGGAACTAAAAATTTATTAATTTTTAATAAGAGTTCATAAATAGACTCTTTAGTTAAAGCCTTTTGCTGAATTGCGGCCTCATTTTCCATACGTTTTTTGATCTCAGATTTAAATTCCTTTTCTGATTTAGCCTCCATTGAAAGTTTTTCAAAAAGTTTTTTATCAAGTTTTGCATTACTCAATTCTTGAACTTCTTTTAAAGAAATTTTAAAAACCGCTGCTTTATTTGCCAGATCACCTTTAAAATAATCTGGAGGAAAAGAAACCTTGATATCAAATTTTGCATCTGCTTTTTTGCCAACTAACTCATCTTCAAAACCTGGAATCATCGATTTAGATCCTAGAATCAGTTTAAAATCTTTCGAAGCATTGCCTTCAAAAGGTTTGTTATCAATAAATCCTTCGAAATCCATAATGACTTGATCACCATTTTTAGATGCTCTTTTTACTGTCTTCCACTCACCATATCTTTCGGTAATATCTTCGATTGCTGACTCGATATCTGAGTCGATTATTTTTATTTGATACTCATCAAATTTTGTCCAGCTTTTTACCTTAGGTTTAATTTCAGGAAAAATTTCAAACGTGGCAAGATACTTCATTTTTTTCTTTGGATTATCTTCTAAAATTGAAACCGAAGGTGGAGTTGCTGGATTTAACTTATGTTCAGTTATTTCATTTGGATAAGTTTCTTGAATCAACTCATTTAAAACTTCTGCATGGACTGATGTCCCATATCTTTGTTCTACAACATCAAAAGGAACTTTACCTTTTCTAAAACCATCCATTTTAAGAGTTTGTCCTAGCTTCATTATTTTTCTCGAAAATTTATCTTCATACATTTCGCTGGGAATTTGAATTTCTAGGCTTCGCTCTAATTTTTTAAGTTTTTTTAATTTACTTAACATATATCTCCTCACTGGGGCGAGCGATGGGGTTCGAACCCACGGCCTCCGGAGCCACAATCCAGCGCTCTAACCAACTGAGCTACGCCCGCCATGAAGTATGTATTATAATGATCGCAGACAAAAAAAATAGCAGTATGTCGTCATCAGTAAGTGAGTCTACCTTTTGGAAAACCATTAACAGCTTTGTTGATGATGCTCTCAGTTTTTCCAAAATAACAAAAGCACTAGCAGATCAAATAAAAACTTGTAACTCCACTTACACTGTAAGTTTTGGTGTGCAACTCGATAAAAAGATTGAAATCTTTACCGGGTGGAGATCAGTTCACTCTGATCATATCATGCCTGCGAAAGGTGGTATTAGATACTCCAAAGACGCAAATCAACTTGAAGTGGAATCTATGGCTGCTTTGATGACCTATAAAAACGCTTTGATAGATGTACCTTTCTCAGGATCTAAAGGTGCTCTTAGAATTGATCCCTCAAAATATACAAGGGCTGAACTTGCAAAAATAACTAGACGATTCACCCAAGAGTTAGTTAAAAGGGATTTAATAAATCCCAGTCAAAATGTGCCTGCACCTGATCTGGGAACATCCGAAAGAGAAATGGCTTGGATTGCAGATGAATATCAAAAATTAAATCCCAATGACATTAATGCGAAAGCTTGTGTTACTGGTAAGCCTTTAAATAAAAAAGGTATTGCCGGCCGAAATCAAGCAACAGGCAAAGGAGTACAGTTTGGATTGAGAGAAATTTTTAACGATGAAAAAATTGCAACTATGATTGGTATTAAGCCTGGACTTGAAGGAAAAACTGTTATCGTTCAGGGTTTAGGGAAAGTTGGGTATCACGCAGCCAAACATTTACAAGAAGAAGATGGTTGTCTCATTACCTGTGTTATCGAAAAAAATGGGGCAATATATAATGAAGACGGTCTTCCTATCTCCAAGCTAAAAAAATGGATAGATGCTGGCAAAAATTTTAAGAATTGCCCATATGGTAAATTTTTTGCAGAGAGCGCAAAACAAATTGAAAGAGAGTGTGATGTGTTAATTCCAGCTGCCATTGAAAGTGTTATTCATAAAGGTAATGCTGCCAAAATACAAGCAAAAGTTGTGGCTGAAGCAGCCAATGGACCGGTTACATACAAAGCTGACAAAATTTTGAACAAAAAAAATATTCTTGTAATTCCAGACATTTATTTAAATGCAGGGGGTGTTGCTGTTAGTTATTTTGAATGGGTAAGAAATATTTCTCAAATGCGCTTTGGAAGACTTGAAAAAAGAAGAGATGAAAATCAGTTAAAAGAAGTCATTCGTTTAATAGAAAAAATGACCAAGCAAAAATTAACAAAAAAGGATAAGCTTACTCTGATGAATGGTTCAGATGAAATTGATCTAATCTACTCAGGTTTGAATGACATGATGGTGGAGGCATATCAGCAAATAAGAACACATATGCTGCGCAGTAAGTTGCCTAATCTCAGAGTTGCTGCATATAAATATTCTATCGAAAAAATTGCTTCAGCCTACGATACGATTGCACTCTGAAAATTTTAATTAGTTCTGGGTCCAAGATGTCTTTGATGTCTTTGCTTAGCTAGATCTATTTGTTTTTGTCTGCTTCTATATCTTGCTCTTTGTTTTTCAGTTTTGACACCATAACAATGGGGACAAGATACTCCTTTAACGAAGTGCGAGGAGGTTTTATCTGCATCAGTGATTGGCATTCTACAACCATGGCATAAATCATATGATCCCTCAGATAAGTCATGTTTCACAGAGACCCTATCATCAAAAACAAAACACTCTCCCTCCCATAAACTCTCATCTTCGGTGGTTTCCTCAAGATACTTTAAGATGCCCCCGTGTAAGTGGTATACATGCTCAAAGCCTTCAGACTTCATTAAAGAGGAAGCTTTCTCACATCTTATGCCTCCAGTACAGAACATTGCTATTTTTATATTATTTTTATCATCCTCAGAGAATTTTTGACTTTCTAACCATTGAGGAAATTCCCTAAACTTTGTTGTTTTGGGGTTGATTGCATTCTTAAAGGTTCCAATGGAATTTTCATAATTATTTCTAGTATCAATAATCAAAGTATCTTTATCTGCAATAAGAGCATTCCAATCTTTGGCATTGACATATTCACCCACCTGAGAGTTGGGATTGATTGATGGATCACCAATAGTGACAATTTCTTTTTTTAATTTTATTTTTAAACGAATGAATGGGTTAACCTCAGATTGAGAAAACTTAATATCTAAGTTTTCTAAATCAAGTGTTTGTTTTAAGAATTCAATGGCTTGAAGTAATTTAGTTTCCTTTTCTGCACTAATAGTTCCATTGATGCCTTCGTGTCCAATTAAAATAGTTCCAGTAATCGATAATTCCTCTAACTTTTCGGCAATCGACTGTTGTATAGGATGCGGTTCCAAAATCTCTGTAAATTGATATAAAGCTGCTATGTAATTCATTTTATAAAATAAATGGCGCGCCTGGGAAGATTCGAACTCCCGACCCACTGCTTAGAAGGCAGTTGCTCTATCCAGCTGAGCTACAGGCGCACTGGTCGGGGTAGTAGGATTTGAACCTACGACCACTCGCTCCCAAAGCGAGTGCGCTACCAGACTGCGCTATACCCCGATTGCAAGAAATCTTAAAGTTTATAGTCTAAATAATCAATGTTCATTGAAAAAATATTAGTTAATGAGAAAATAACAATATGTCTTCTAAAATTCTTGATGGGCGAAAAATTGCTGCTGAAACTGAACAAAAAATAACTCAAGAAGTTGCTTTGCTCTCAAATAAGGGAATTAAACCTACACTAGCAACCATCCTTGTGGGTAATGATCCTGCTTCTGAAACGTACGTAAAGATGAAACAAAATACTTGTGCAAGGGTTGGTATGGAATCCAAAGCTATCAACCTAAGTGATAACACTTCGACAAAAGAATTATTGAAAGTGATTCAAGATCTGAATAATGATACTGGAGTGCATGGCATCCTCTTGCAACATCCAGTACCGCAACAAATTGATGAAAGAAAGTGTTTTGATGCCATTAATCCTGCTAAAGATGTAGATGGTGTGACAAGTGCTGGATTCGGAGCAATGTCAATGGGTTTATCTGCCTACGGTTCTTGCACACCTGCAGGCATCATGCGAATGCTTGAATACTACGAAATTGATTTAACAGGTCTTCATGCTGTGGTGGTTGGTCGGAGTCCCATATTGGGTAAGCCCATGGCAATGATGTTATTAAATGCTAATGCAACCGTAACTATTTGCCATTCCAGAACACAAAACCTCGAATGTAGAGTAAAAGAAGCTGATCTCGTCGTTGGCGCGGTTGGCATTCCAAATTTTATACAACGGAATTGGTTAAAACATAACGTAATTGTCATTGATGCTGGATATCACCCCCAACAGTGTGGAGATGTAGATTTAGAAGGAATTGAAAATATAGCATCTTTTCATACTCCAGTTCCTGGTGGGGTTGGGCCTATGACAATAAATACCCTGATCTTGCAAACTTTAAGAGCTGCGCAAAAAGCTAGTCTTTAGAATGTTCGGAGGGATTTACAGATTCCTCTTTATCTTCTTGAATATCTTCTAAATCTTCTTCCAAATCCTCTTCTAAATCATCTATTGGATCATCAGTGACTAGCTCTGAAGTTTCAATATCATTGAACGGAAATGGTGGATCCTCACTTTGAAAAAGTAAAAAATTAACAATTTGTATGGTAAATAAGATTAACCAATTACAAACTTTATCCAGACGTTCGTTCACAGTTCCTGTAAACAAATAAAATAAAAATTGAAGTAGGCTAAACCCAAAGAGAAAGGGAATGCTAAAATTAAAAATGACTGCATAGATAAGCATGTAGACAAATCTTGCCCATTTACTTCGCTTGGTTAGTTCATTCCTGTCAATTGGTTCCATTGTTAAAATTTTACATCAACATTATCAGAATGCATGATTAATTGCTTTAAAAGTGAATTTTTTTCATTCTTTTTATGAATAATGCCATGCATTGCCTCAAGCAGAGGCATTTTGATATCAAGGTCATCGATTTCTGCCTGCACTATTTCCAAAGTATTCAAACCCTCTGCGACCTGCCCCACTGTTTCTTTAGCCTCTGTGAGAGTTAATCCATTTCCTAAAGCCCAGCCTAATTGATAATTGCGGGACAATTTAGAAAAACAAGTTGCTACCAAATCTCCAACTCCAGCTAAACCAAGAAATGTTGAAAAACTTGCCCCTTTGATTTTGGCAAATTGTCCCATTTCCGCAAGAGCTCTTGTTAAGATTAAACCAATGGCATTTTCTCCCACATCAACAGCATGACAATATCCAGAAATGATTGCATAAATATTCTTTAATGCTCCTGCCAGTTCAACTCCTTGCATGTCTTCACTCATAAAAATTTTAAAATTTTCTGAACTAAGTGCCTTATCAACTTCGGCTCTTAAAACACTGCTTGCACTTGCGATGACAGCACCCGCAGTTTTTTTCTGAGCTATTTCTCTAGCTAAATTTGGCCCACTGAGAGCGCCAATAGTAATTCCCTGATGTTCAGATAATTCATCAAGAATTATCTCCGAGATGGTCATACAAGGATCCCCCTCTAACCCTTTGGTGCAAGACACAATCAATGTTTCATTGGTTATAAAATCTTTCATACGTTGGACAACGCTGCGAATTGTTTTACTGGGAGTGGCAATAAAAATAAGGCTAGCATCCTTAAGTACTTCATCCATTTTTTCTGAGGCAATAATATTGGGAGATAAACTTAACTCCGGATGATATTTCATATTTTTACCTTCGGAGTTAATTCTTAATGCATGTTCAGTATCTTTGACCCACAGATAAGTTTGAAAGTTATTTTGTGCAGCTTGATTAGCAAGGACAGTACCAAAGCTGCCCCCACCTAAAACTGCAATTTTTTTACTCACGATTTAGCAGATAAATATTTATCAAGTTGTCGTAAATATTTTGAGGGATTTTTTGGGGAGCCTCCCTCAGCTATTACCGCATAATCAAAAAGAAAATCGACAAAATTGTTAAATTCTTTCTTCGGCAAGTCTTTTAATTTTTTAATGAGTTTGTGTGTCATGTTAATCTCAAAAATGGGTACAGATTCTCCCAATTTTTGTCCAGCAGCCTCCAAAATTTTTCGTAACTGTATCCCTGGTTCATTCTGATTTAACACTAAACAACAAGCAGAATCTTTTAAGCGCGAACTCGGTAATACTTCTGAGACTCGGTCACCTAAATGCAGTTTAATTTTTTCTAGCAATGCTTGTTGAGTTTTACTTGGTTTGGGCTTCTCGCTGTCAGATGCAAAAGATTTGGCCACATTGACCAAGGGCTTATCTTTGTAGGCAACCAAAGTTGTCATTAACCATTCATCAATACGATCTGTTAGTAAGAGCACTTCTTTATTTTCTGCCTTCATTTTCTCTAAATGCGGGGAGTTAATGGCAGCTTCAAAGGTGTCCGCAACACAAAAATAAATATCATTTTGATCGGATGGCATCCTTTGAAGATAGTCATCTAAAGTTTCTTTCACCTCATGCGTTTCATTTCTGGATGTTGCAAAGAGCATTAAACTAGCAATAGCTTCCCTATTTTCAAAATCTTCTGCAGGCCCTTCCTTTAGCACAAGACCAAAACTATTCCAAAAGTTTAAATACTCTTCAAATGCATTATCTTTGAGATACTGTAAAGCATCCAATATCCTTTTGGTGGAGGCCTTCTTTATGGAACCTACAAGCGGATGATCTTGAAGAATCTCTCTGGAAACATTCAGAGGTAAATCATTAGAATCAATAACCCCTCTCACAAATCTCAAATATAAGGGAAGAAAATGTTCAGCATCATCCATAATAAAAACCCTTTGAACATACAATTTTATGCCTCTGGGTGACTCACGATTCCATAAATCAAATGGCGCATGTTTTGGAATGTACAAAAGATTGGTATATTCATGATTTCCTTCTACACGATTGTGTACATGGACAAGAGGGTCATCTTGGTCAGCTGTAAGAAATTTATAAAAGTTATTGTATTCTTCATCACTTAAAGAGTTCTTGGGCTTCAACCATAGTGCTTCTTCTTCATTTAGTGTAACTTCAGCACCGGCATCATCTATCCTGATTGGGAAATTAATATATTGAGAGTATTTGCTAATTAGATTTTTTATTTCAAAGGAATTGGTAAAATTTTTGTTCTCTTCTTTTAAATAGACTATGACATCAGTTCCGCAGGTTTCTTTATCGACTTCTTTAAGGGTATATTTCTCATCTCCACTACTTTCCCAGTGAATAGCTTGGGCAGATTTTGAAAGAGCTGATTTAGAAATTACTACGACCTTCTTGGCAACCATAAATGCTGAATAAAAGCCAACTCCAAATTGACCAATGAGGTTAGAATCTTTTTTCTTATCTCCGGTCAATTTTTTTAAAAATTCTGACGTTCCAGATCGAGCAATTGTTCCCAGATTTTGCACTATCTCGTCTTCATTCATGCCGATACCGTTATCAGATATCTTGATAACAGAGTTTTCCTCATCAAGCTCGATCTTAATACCAAGGTTTTCAGAACGCTCTGCTAACCGAGAATTGGTGAGTGCCCTAAAACGCAATTTATCCAAAGCGTCAGAGGCATTTGAGATTAGCTCCCGCACAAATACTTCCTTATTGGAATAGAGGGAGTGAATCATCAACTGCAATAACTGAGTGGTTTGGGTTTGAAATTTTTTCGTTTTAGCCATGAAAACTCCTAATTACTCAGACTGATCCGAATAATTTCGGTCAGTGCAAAAATAAATATAGAAAGTGTAAGGTAAATGGTGAGTTTTTCAAAAAAACTACCAGTTTTTATCCAGTTTCGGTCTCGTGCTAAATTCATAATTGGCACTGATAACCAGCCGACCAAGGCAAAAGAAGAATTTACCCCAGCCATAATGATAAAACTGCGTTCAAGAAATAAAAATGTTATAAGTACAGCCAGCAAACTAAAGAGCAATAGCACAAAAAAGAACCTGGTTAATATTTTCCTTTGGAATCTGATAGCCGAAGTATCGTCTAGAATTTGAAAAATTGTGGGGTATGTCAGCAAATAATGTCCTGAAATAATCCCAATAATAAGGGCATAATCAATTGAAAGAAGAATTGCTATTATTATTTCCATATCTAGTGGCGGACCGGACGGGACTCGAACCCGCGACCTCCGGCGTGACAGGCCGGCATTCTAACCAAACTGAACTACCGGTCCGCGAAAATAGTATTTGCGCATAATATCTGGTTCTAAAAATACTTCAAGTCAAACTTGGTGGGTGATGACAGGCTCGAACTGCCGACCCCCTCGGTGTAAACGAGATGCTCTACCAAACTGAGCTAATCACCCAAGAGTTGTATTATATTGATAAATTACTCTGCTACAAAAGAAATTTTAAACTAATTTATAGTTAAGTTTCTTGCTAAATAAATGCCTGAAAAAACAATAAGGGCAAAAATAATTTGAATTAATGAAAGATACTCTGCAAAAATAAAAGCAGCAAACAAAACCGCAGTTACCGGTTGCATTAATAGCCCAATTGATCCAGCAGAAGCATTAATACGAGCAATACTGAATGTAATTAAGAACACACCTATAACCTGACAAATTATGGCGAGGCTGAGCATATTTACCCACTCTAAGACATTCAAAGGTGCTTGAGGTACAAATGAATTTTCAAACAATCCACTAAGAAAAGCAAAAAAGCAGCAAAAAGAGGTTGTTAAAAAAATGACAGTCAATGCTTGCTCATGGCCAAGACGAGAGATCGTAACTAGGTAAATGGCATAAAACATGGCTGCAAGAATACAGATAAGATCTCCATACAAACTTCCTTCTTGATAACTTGAGGAAAAAAAGATGAGACCAAAGACTCCTATAAACGAGGTAATTAAAGCTATGAAGAAATGTATAGAAAATTTCTCATTAAAAAACATAAAGTAAATCATTGCGACAAAAATGGGAGCAATGTTAATAATAATAGTGGCATTAGCAATCGAAGTGATATGAATGCTGTAATGCCACAGAATTAAATCGAGTGAAAAAGCAAAACTCCCCCAAAAAGCTATCAATAGAGTTTGAGAGGGCTCTTTGATCACAAAAAAAATTTTTTTATTCCACAAAAGATTTAGCAAAATTAAAAAAGGAAGTGCCAGGAACATCCTCCAAAATAAAATCCATGACGGCATTAACTCACTTAACCTTACAAAAATTGGAGCCAAACCAATACATGCAGCACCGATTACAAGCAAAATAAAATAATTAGATTTAATTAAAAAGGACATAGGATATACTCATATTATGACCAGTATTTTAGATGAAAATCTTCAAGTAATCTCAGTAAGTGAATTAAATCTTAATGCTAGGAATATTTTAGAAAGTAAATTTCATAATGTAGCTATTTCTGGAGAGATTTCAAATTTTAATCACCATAGCTCAGGGCATATGTACTTCTCATTAAAAGACGATGATGCAAGTATTGGTTGTGCGATGTGGAAAGGAGTGAATGCAAGACTAAACTTTGCTCCAAAGAATGGAGATAAATGCATTGTGATGGGAAAAGTCAGTTTATTTACCAAGCGAGGTGATTATCAATTAATTGCAAATCGCATTCAGCTATCGGGTGTGGGTGATTTGTATCGTCAGTTCGAGGAATTAAAAAAGAAGTTATCATTAGAGGGTTTATTTGAGAAAACTCAAAAAGCGTCCTTGCCCGAGCTGCCACAACATATTGCTGTAATAACCTCTTTAACAACAGCAGCATTGCAAGATATTTTAACTACCATCAGACGACGAGCTCGGAATATCACCGTTACCGTAAGTCCTGCTCTGGTGCAAGGAGATCATGCTCCGGGATCGATAATTAATGCTTTGGATAACGTTCTGGCACATAACAAAGAAAATGATGAGATGCCAATTGAGTGTATTTTATTATGCAGAGGTGGTGGCTCATATGAGGATTTATCTTGCTTTAACGATGAATTGTTAGCGCGCAAAATCTTCGAGTGCCCTATTCCCATTATCTCCGGTGTGGGTCATGAAATTGATTGGACCATTGGTGATTATGTAGCTGATTTACGGGCTGCAACACCGACGGCTGCTGCTGAACTCATTACACAATCTCATTATGATCTGGAAAATAGATTACAGAAATATATTGAAACTCTTAAACAAAATATTGAAAACATTTTTAATATTAAATCGCAAGAATTTGATTACCTGCAAAGCAATTTAAAACATCCGCAAGCAGCACTGAAAGAACAAGCAACTAAACTCGATTTTTTAGGTGAGCAACTCAAAATGCAATTGGTAAATATCATAAAATCCAAAACGTTAAGGCTAACAAACAAGCAATCTTCATTATTTATCAATACACCTAAACATAATATTGTAAATTCAAAGAATCATCTGAAAACATTATCCAGTGAGATGCACCAACATATGGGTAACAAGATTGTTAAAGTAAAAAATCAATTAGCATTGGTAGCATCAGCAATTGAAACTGTAAGTCCAATCAGTGTGTTGGATCGAGGCTATTCGATTGTGACTGATGCACAAGGCAAAATTGTTTCCGATGCTGACCAACTTAAAAATAAAGATAAAATCACCACGAGATTCGCAAAAAATTCGGTGACTTCGATCGTCAAAAAAACATGAAGTATTTTGCTTTTTGTTGTCTCTTCGCAATTTCGGTTGGAGCAAAAGATTTTGTTGGTGAATCGGGAGGATTCATTGCAATTCCAGTCACTGGAGAGACCACAACCATACCAACTTTTTCGACAAACGGGCAAAAGTTTCATTTGTATGGATTGCCTTATGTAGATGTGCAAACTGAACTCTCAATATTTGACTCTAAAATTATAGTAAATCCAGTTGATTTTGGCGAATCAAGAATTACCATCACAAATACTGCTTTGGTAACCCCAAGCGCAGAAGATCAAAAAAGAAGCGCACAGGAATCAAAGCAACTGCGAAGTGTCTTATCCCGTAAATCTAATCTTACAGCTCACTCGGTAGATTTTTTACGGCCTGTTACAGGCGTCATAACAAGTCGGTATGGGAAAAAAAGATTTATCAATGACCTCCCGAGAGCACCCCACTTAGCATTAGATTTGGATGGAGAAATTGGTGACCCGATTATTGCTCCTCTTGATGGAAAAGTCATTTTGGTGGATAACTTTTTTTATGCTGGAAATTTTATAGTTCTCGATCATGGTAGTTCTATTTTTACCTCTTACAGTCATATGCATTCAACCGATGTTGTGGTTGGGCAATATGTAACTAAAGGGGAGAAAATAGGCACTGTGGGTTCTACCGGACGTGTCACCGGACCCCACCTTCACTGGACTGTCTACTTCAATGGTAATCGTGTAAATCCAGAAAAGTTAATAGAAGATGGATTTATTGATACTCTTGTTGGAGAGAATCCAGAGTAGTTTGAAGTGACTCTAATGTCTGTGGTTTGAATAAACTGAGAACAACTTCGCCACTAGGTTTGATAAAGTATGTTGCCGGGAGGGTTTGAGGCTTATCTATCCCCCAAATATCTTTTGGATACGTTGTGATAGATGGAACATTCACCCCAAATTTTTTAATAATTGGTCCCAGATAAGTTGCATCGAGATCATCTGGATTGTGAGCAAAAACAAAAATATCAGGATTGTTATCCGAGAATTCAACAATTTCAGGCATTTCTTTGAGACAAGGGGGACACCAGTCAGCCCAATAGTTAATCACAACCCAGTGCTTATTTAATTCATCTGAATACGCAGTACTTCCGTCGAAAAAGTTTATATCCCCTTTACTACAAGCACTGACCAAGAGCATAATGATAAGCATACGTAATGAGTTTGTTAAAGGTTGAATTTTCATCATGAATGTTTTTTTTAAATACCCCCAATCGACCATCATTTTAGTGTCTATTCTTGTTTCTCTTAAATTGGTAGCAAAGTTTATATTTTCAATACCATTTTTTGTTTTTTTGCTCTGGAGTGCGCCTCTCATAGTATATGCTTTTCTTCTTAGAAGTTTAGATATTCGCTATTTTCAAACGTTTGCTTTCTTACTCCTCATTTATTTTATGTTTGCTTCACTAAGGGTATTTGGGATGTCCACTCCTGCTGTAATTGATATTTTTATTTTTATTTTTATTGTCTTCCTTTTTATCAATGTGGCTTTTGCGCCTAAAAAAATTCGCTCGATATAAATTTTCTCCTTTTGTTATTTAGACTTTTCCCATAGAATTACTAAATGTCTAAATCTAAAACAATTTTTATCTGGGTAGATAATTTCTTAGAGAAATCTAGAAAGGTCTTATTAAATATTTTTACTGTCTTTATTCTGCTGACTATTTCCTTAGGATTTTTGGGTGGCTTAGCCTCTATGTTTACTGGCGAGGAGAGTGTCAAAACCAAAGGGCAAATACTCTATCTTGAGCCAAGTGGGTTTGTTGTCGATAATGCAGTGGAATCGAATGATCCTTTTAGTGACTATTTTTCAACCTCCCCATCCCAAATCGAATTAGATGATCTCTTAAAGATCATCGATAATGCTGGAAAAGATAAAAATTTAAAAGCTATCTATCTTGATGTCGATGGCCTCGGTGCATATTGGACCTCAGCTGTAAAAATTGCTGATGCAATTTATGAAGCAAGACAAAATGGTACCTACATCATTGGTGTGACAAGTGGTCTATCAACTTCTGGATATCTTATGGCATCGCAAGCTAATGAATTAATTCTTGAGAAAGGATCATATGGGAGCATTGAACCTTTTGGATTTTCTAGAGTGAGGCAATATCAAAAAAGTCTATTTGAAAACTTAAAGATTAATATGAATGTATATGCAGCTGGAGATTTTAAGAGTGGTCCCGAGCCCTTTA
>Ga0207985_1000118_pt1 | contig 19563 bp, 22 predicted proteins | sample ETNtaG_3_FD_185761 | JGI IMG/M metagenome (GOLD analysis project Ga0207985, IMG submission 185761) | Marine microbial and viral communities from oxygen minimum zone, Eastern Pacific Ocean - ETNP201302SV84 (SPAdes) (version 2) | ecosystem: Environmental > Aquatic > Marine > Unclassified ...
CCTATTGATCAACGACAAAGATTTGAAGATCAGTCTAAGAAAAAAGATAGTGGAGATGAAGAAGCATTTCCAATTGACGAAAATTTTCTTGAGGCTATTGAAACTGGAATGCCTCCAACAGCAGGAGTAGGTATTGGCATTGATAGGTTAGTTATGCTTCTTATTGATACCCGCTGGATTAGAGATGCAATAATCTTTCCTACATTAAAATCTCTTAAATGAAGCTTATATTTTTCTTAATAAAAAGATTATTTACTTCAAAGAATAGTAGTTTAGTTTTTCGTTTAACAAATTTTATTACAATTCTCAGTTTATCTCTTGGAGTTGCTTCATTAAGCATTGTAATTAGTTCAATTAATGGTTTTGAATCTGAAATTTCCAAAAAATTATCAAATTTAAATGGGTATAGTACAATTAATCATTTGTTTGAGGATGAAATATATCAAGAAAATTATAATCAATCATTTGTTTCAAAAAATATACCATATTTAGAAAAAGTATCTCTGTTAAAATCTAAAAATGAAACTCAGACTGTAGTTATCAATTCCTTTTCAATTAATGATTTTGGTAAAATGAAGCTCTTTCAATCTTTAGATATCAATCTTTTAGATAATAAATCAATTATTATTGGAAAAAGTTTAGCAAAAAAACTTAATGTTCAATTAGGTAGTCAAGTTGTAATTCTTAATCCAGCTAGACTAGACAATCTTTCAAGTAAAAATAAATATGATTTTTTCAAAGTAGATTATATATATGATTCTGGTATCCCTGATTTTGATGAAAGGAATGTTTATACTAGCTTAAATACTCTTCAGCAGTTCTTTGATGTAAAGAATAGTATTTCAGGATGGATAAAAATTAATTATGATAATAGTTTTGTAGAGTATCCATTTTATGAAATGACTATTTTTGATAAATATTCTAGTCTTTTCGAATGGATAGATACTCAGAAATGGCCTATTTTTTTTATTTTTAGTTTGATAGCATTTGTTTCTTTCTTTGGATTACTTAGTTCATTAAGTATTTTATTTGACGAAAAGAAAATGGACTTCACAATACTTAAGGTTTATGGTTTATCAAATAAATCTATTTCAATGATATTTGTTTCTCAGTCGATATTCTTGACAACTATAGGTTCTTTGTTAGGTATATTGCTGTCATATTTAATTATTTTAATACAGAATAAATTTAAATTTATCAGTATTGAGGAGAACATTTATTTTGTGGATTATCTTCCCATGAATTTTAATTTAGAAATCTCACTTACTATTATTCTAGCTAGCATAATTTTTAGTTTCATTATATCATCAATATCAGTATCTAAATTTTCACGATTTAAACCAATTAATGTTTTGAGAGAAAAATGAAGACATACTTTTTAATAGCAAAGAGGTTTTTATTTCCAAGAAATAGTTTCCGATCAAATACAATTAATTTTATATCATTTATTGGACTCTTCATTGGAGCATCTTCAATAGTGCTATCAGTTTCAGTATTAAATGGCTTTCAAAACATTTTACAAACTGAAACAAAAAAACTTTATGGTGACTATCTAATTGAAGATTTAAACAATTTAAACTCTACTATTTATTTTCAAGATTCAGATTTTGATAATATTAATACATCAATATTCTTGGAAGATGAATTCTTAATAGTTGCTCAAAACAAGCAACATATAATTGAGTTCAAATCTGTTTCAAACAAATCTTTAAATGAATTTTATGAATTGAATCTCAAAGAAAATTTAAAATTTCTTTCTGAGGACGAGATTATAATTGGCAAATCACTTGCAAATAGGCTCAACTTAGAAGTTGGTGATAATATTCAGCTAATTTCAAAAGACTTAAAGTTAAACTCTTTCAGTCTTCCTGAAATTTATAGTTTTAAAATTGCAAATATTTTTACAAATAGAATTTTAAAAGCTGACGATTTCTTAGTATTTGGAGTGAACAAAGAAATCTTTAAAAAGAATAATGTTTTTATTGAATTAAATGGAAATATCTCTGAAATAAAAAACCAACCATTTAGCCTTCTTTCTTGGAAAGATAGAAATCGTCAACTTTTCGAAGCTACAGAAATTGAGAAAAAAATAACTTTCTTCACGCTGCTTTTAATTATTGTAGTTGCATCGTTTAATTTATGTTCATCTATTATGCAAATATCATCACAAAAAATACGTGATCTAGCAGTTTTTTCTTCAATTGGCATGAAAAAGAATGATATTAAAAAAATATTTATAATTTATAGTTACCTAATAGGTATTTCAGCATTATGTGGAGGTATTATTTTTGCATTATTATTAATTTTACTCCAGAATAATTTTTCTATTATTAAACTTTCTTCAGAGTTCTATTTGGTTGATACTCTGCCGATGCAAATATATCCAGCTGATATCATTTGGCTTTTAGTGGGATCAATACTATTGATTGGAATTTTTGCTAGTATTCCCTTAAGATTTATAAATAATTTGAGTCCTATGAAAATAATTAATAAACAATTATGATAATTGATATTAAAAAGCTTACAAAAACTTTTATTGATGGTGATAGAAGTCTTAATGTTTTAAAAGACATTAATCTTGAAATTGAAGAAGGTTCTATAGTTACAATTAAAGGCCCCTCTGGATCTGGAAAATCTACACTATTAAGTATTATTGGGACTCTTGATAACGCTGATAGTGGAAAAATTTTAATAAATGGACAAAATATTAAAGATGAATTAAATATTGATAAGCTGAGGAATAAAAATATAGGTTTCGTTTTTCAATTTCATAATCTTATTTCAGAATTAACCCTTGAAGAAAATGTTTGTTTACCAAAAATGATTGCAAATGATTTTATAAATAAAAATGAAATAAATGAACTTTTTGAATATTTCAATCTTAAAGATAGAATGAATTCTTATCCAAATGACTTATCTGGAGGCGAAAAGCAGAGAGTAGCTGTAATGCGAGCGATTATTAATAATCCTTCAATTATTATTGCTGATGAACCTACAGGAAATTTAGATCAAGAAAATGCTTTAAAAATGACTTCTCTTTTTCAAAAATTAAATACTGAAAAAAATCTAACAATTGTTATTGCTACGCACGATGAAAACGTATTTAATATTGGGCACAAAAAATATAGTTTAGTCGACGGTTTATTAAAATTAAATTAATTATATGACTTAATGTCATACATTTTGTCAATTTTGTCACTAATTTCTCTCTGGCATTATCTTTGCAACTATATAAGCAAAATTAAATTTTAAGGAGAAATATAATGGGTAAAATTATTGGTATTGATTTAGGAACAACTAATTCATGTGTTGCAGTTATGGAAGGTGGAGAACCAACTGTAATAACTAGTCCAGAAGGTGGAAGAACAACACCTTCAGTTATAGGGTTTACAAAAGAAGAAAGACTTGTAGGAGATCCTGCCAAAAGACAGGCTGTAACTAATCCAAAGAATACTATTTATTCAATTAAAAGATTTATGGGTAGAACTCCAGCTGAAATTAAGAAAGATATTGAGGAAGTTCCTTATGACATATCCATTGATGGTAAAAAAATTAATGTTGAGGCTAATGGTAAAAAATATCAGCCCCAAGAGATCAGCGCAATGGTTTTACAAAAAATGAAACAAATGGCAGAACAGTATTTAGGTACAACTGTTTCTGATGCTGTTATTACAGTTCCAGCTTATTTTAATGATTCACAAAGAAAAGCAACCAAAGATGCTGGAAAAATTGCAGGATTAAATGTTAAAAGAATCATCAATGAACCTACAGCTGCTTCATTGGCTTATGGCTTTGATAAGAAAAAAGATGAGAAAGTTGCAGTATTTGACCTTGGAGGAGGTACATTTGATATTTCAATTCTTGATATTTTGAATGATGAAGGTCAAAGCATCGAAGTTAATGCAAGTAATGGAGATGGTAGACTAGGTGGAGATGATTTTGATCAAAAAATAGTTGATTGGCTTGCTGACGAGTTTAAGAAAAATGAAGGCATTGATTTAAGAAAAGATCCAATGGCTCTTCAAAGATTAAAAGAGTCAGCTGAAAATGCAAAGAAAGAGCTATCTTCATCAAAGCAAACTGAGATAAATCTTCCATTTATTACTGCTGATTCTTCAGGACCTAAACATCTTAATATGACTTTATCAAGAGCTAATTTTGAAAAATTGGTAAGTGATTTAGTTGAAAGAGTTGTAGCACCTTGTAAACAGGCTTTAAAAGATGCCAAATTATCACCTTCTGATATTAACGAAGTGATACTTGTTGGTGGTTCTACAAGAATTCCAGCTATTCAAGATAAGGTTAAAGAGATTTTTGGTAAAGAGCCTAATCAAAGTGTAAATCCAGATGAGGTAGTTGCTTTAGGAGCAGCAATTCAAGGAGGTGTACTTGCAGGCGATGTTGATGATGTTCTTTTATTAGATGTTACTCCATTAACCCTAGGAATAGAAACTATGGGTGGAGTTGCAACGCCTTTAATTGAAAAGAATACGACTATTCCAACACAAAAATCTCAAATTTTTTCTACAGCAGCAGATAATCAACCTATGGTTGAAATTCATGTTGTTCAAGGGGAAAGATCATTGGCTAAGGACAATAAAAGCTTAGGAAGATTTCATTTAGATGGAATTCCTCCTGCGCCAAGAGGAACACCTCAAATTGAGGTTTCTTTTGATATGGATGCTGACGGAATTTTAAACGTTAAAGCTGTTGATAAAGCGACTTCAAAAGAACAAAGCATTAGAATAGAAGCTCAGAGTGGCTTATCTGACCAGGAAATTGAAAAAATGGTAAATGATGCCAAAAAGCATGAGGCTGAAGATAAAGCAAAGAAAGAAGAGATTGATACTAAAAATCAAGCAGAACAACTTGTATTCCAAACTGAAAAACAAATGAAAGACTTAGAAGATAAGTTGTCAGATGATGATAAGAATGATCTCAATGATGCTTTAGAAAAGCTCAAAAAAGCCAATGAATCTTCAGTTTTAGAAGATATTAAAGCTGAGATGGAAAATTTAAATTCTGTTTGGAGCTCAAAAGCTTCTTCAATGTATGATGCATCAAATGCTAATGCTCAAGAGCCCCCTGTTCAAGAAGCAGAATCTAGTTCTAAAGCTAAAGATGATAAAAAAATTAAAGATGCTGATTTTGAAGTAGTTGAAGACTAGTTTTAGATTTTTTATTAATCTATAATTACTTAGTTTTTTATCTATGAATAGCACAGTTGTAAAAATCTTAAAAACTATTGTAAGTGTTTTAACTGCATTCTTTGGTTTTTCAGTTATTGTAGTAATAGCATTTTACTTCTATCTATCTGACGGAGTAGAGTTTGATTTAAATAAATCTAATCAAACACTTAGCAGCTTAACAAAGCGATTTGAAATTGATTTTGAAGAATCATCCTCGATTTATTTTAAAGCGAGAGAAGAGAATATTGATACATATATAACCTTAGAAAATGCTATCATTAAAAGATCTGGAAATATTTTAATTAACTCAGAAAATATTACTTTAAATACAACCTTAAATTTTGCGAAAACTTTACAATTTGTTTCTGAAATTATTTTAAATAATAATACTGATCTCAACTTGATTAATCCAGTTTACATCAAGCTTAAAAAACCAGTTTTAAATCTTGCTAATGTTCAAAATCAAAATACTGATATTGAAAAAAGCAGACGTTTTTTCCCAGTTACAATCAAAGCAGAAAATGGAATTTTAATTGACAGTGATATTGAAATTGGCCAATTTGATTTTACTCTAAATATAAATCAATATTCTGAACTTTCATCTCTTGAGAAGTATAAGTTTCGCTTAAAATCATCAGAAAATTTTCCTGTAAGTTATATTGCTCAATTTTTTCAAGATGTTGAAAGTATTGGAGATGACAAGGAGACGATTTCTTTTGATATTACTTTAGAAGATGAATATGTTAGTAATTCAGATATCACCCAAAAACTCAATGGTGTTATTCAAATAAGAAACACAACAATGAGATTAAAAACATTTCCTGTTGAATTAAAGCCTGAACCAATTCGTAGACTAAATTTAGATTTAAATATATCTGACAACATTGGTCAAGCAAATCTAGTAGGTACAGTTTATAATCCAAAGAAAAGTTTAAGCCTTCAAACAAAGCCAAATTTACAGATTGGAGGTACTTTAAATTTCGAAGAAATTTTGAAACCTGATTTAAATTTAATCGTTAATGGTTATGATATATATTTTGCTAAGCTTGAGAATATTAATTTAAATGGTGTTACAGACTTAACAGTCTCAATAATTGGTAAAAATGTATTAGATTTACAGGGTTCTTTAAAAATTAAAAAAAGTAGCGGATTTTTAGTCCCTTTAACAGACACAGAATTTGAAACAAAACATAGGATAAGAAATACTGATGAAGAAAAATGAATTAGATAGACTGAATTCTAAAATTCAGCTTAAATCCACTTTTGTTGAAACATTGAGACAAAATATATCAGAAGTAATTGTTGGGCAAAATGATTTAATAGATAAAATTCTTATTTCAATTATATCAAATGGCCATATTTTGCTAGAAGGAGTTCCAGGTCTTGCAAAAACTCTAACAATTAATACAGTAGCTAATTTAATTAATGCTGATTTTAAAAGAATTCAATTTACTCCAGATATGCTTCCTTCAGATCTTCTTGGAACTCTTATTTATAATCAAAAAACAGGAGAGTTTAATACAAAGAAAGGCCCTATTTTTTCCAATATTATTTTAGCAGACGAAATTAATCGTGCTCCTTCCAAGGTTCAAAGTGCCTTATTAGAATCAATGCAAGAAAAACAAGTAACTATTGGTGATGATACATTTAAACTATCAAAACCATTTCTTGTATTAGCAACACAAAATCCTATTGAACAGGAGGGTACTTATCCACTTCCAGAAGCACAGGTAGATAGATTTATGATGAAGGTAATTGTTGAATACCCATCAATTGAAGAAGAGAAAGAAATTATCAATAGAGCAAATACTCAAAATGATAACAAATTAAAATCAGTTGTGAAAACCAAAACAATTACAGATGCACAAAATCTTGTTAATGATATTTATATTGATTCCAAAATTTCAGAATATATTTTAAATATTGTTTTTGCCACAAGAAATCCTAAAAAATATAATCTATCAAAATTAGTAGATTTAATTTCATTTGGTGCATCTCCAAGAGCATCAATTAATTTAGTTTTAGCTTCAAAAGCAAAAGCTTTTATTGATGGAAGAGGGTATGTCATACCTGAAGATGTAAAATATGTTGCTAAGGATATTTTGAGACATAGAATTCTACTTTCATATGAAGCTGAGGCGGAAGAAATTACTTCAGAAGATATTATCGATCAACTTCTTCAAGAAGTACCTGTTCCCTAATTACATAATGTCAAAAGAAATACTCAAAAAAGTTCGCCAAATCGAAATAAGAACCAAGAATGTTGTAAATGATTTCTTTGGAGGAGATTATCATTCAAACTTTAAAGGAAGAGGTATGACGTTTTCAGAAGTTAGAGAATATGTTCCTGGTGATGATGTTAGGTCAATTGATTGGAATGTGACTGCAAGAACTGGAAAACCTCATATTAAAATTTTTGAAGAAGAAAGAGAATTGTCCGTTTTAATTCTGATTGATGTAAGTAGCTCTGGAGTATTTGGTTCTAAAAATCTAAAAATAGATTTAGGGGTAGAAATTGCAGCAATGTTGAGTTTTTCCGCAATTAAAAATAACGATAAGGTTGGTCTAGCTTTATTCAGTGATAAAATCGAAAAATATATCCCTCCAAAAAAAGGTAAAAAACATGTTTTAAGATTAATAACAGATATAATTAATCACGATTTTGAAAATAATAATAAAAAAACTTCAATAAAAAGTGCAATAGACTTTGCAAATAAAATATCTAAAAGGAAGAGTGTTGTTTTTCTCATTTCAGATTTTATTGACGACAACTTCTGGAATGAGTTAAAATTTTTAAACTTTAAACACGATGTTATAGGTTTACAGATTTATGATTCACACGAAAGAAGTTTTCCTAATATTGGACTAATTAATATCCATGATTCCGAAACAGGTAAAACAACATGGATTGATACGTCAGTTAAAAAAAATAGAGAAAACTTTGAAAAACATTCAAATGAAAAGCTTAATGAATTTTCTAAAAAGTGTAAGAATATTGGTTTTGACTTGCTACAAATAAACACTGATGATGACTATATAAAGTTTCTTATGCAATTTTTTAGATCAAGAGCAAAAAGAAATTGATGAATTTTTATATTTTAATTTTAGTATTATTTCTTAGTGCATGTCAAAATGATGACAGAAATCCAAATATATCTTATGAAACTTTTCCAGAAACAGCTGAAATTGGTTTTCCAATTAATCATAATGTTTCAATAAATAATTTAGGAGAATTATTTACATTAGATTCAGTGGTTTGGCAAGATTCATCCTCATGGCTAGCAGACTCTTCAAAAATTTTTATTAAAGATACTAAAATAGATACTTTAGACAGTTCGGTTTCAATTAATTATCAAATTACTTTCTGGGATACAGGTAAGGTTTTTATTCCGCCATTATATGCATTCATAAGTTTTCCAGATTCATTAGAAGCATCAATTCTCAAAACTGATTCTTCGTTTGTTTTTATATCTTCAGTTTTAGATACAACTATGACAACAGTATTGGACGATAAACCCTTCAAAGAAATTCAATTTCCAGTTGAAAGGCTAAAACTTTTTGCAGCCTTTCTTTTATTTATTTTAGTTTTGTTTGCTTTAATTCTTATTAGGACAAGAGATGATAAAAGATTCTCTAAAAGAAAGTTTTTTAATTTTAATCCAAAAACAAAAGCACTGAACGAACTAAAAAAAATTGATATATCAAATGATTCGGAGGAATTTTTTGTTCAGGTTTCAGAAATTCTTAGAAAATATTTTCAAAATAACTTTTATATCATTTCATTCGAAATGACTTCAGCAGAATTGAAGAGTTATTTTGAAGATAAAGATTTAAATGTATTGCTCGATGAAATCGATCAAGTAAAATTTGCAAAAAAAGATGCTAATTCAAGCGATAAAAAAAATATTCTAGAATTATTAAAAAAAGTTATAAGAAAACTTCTATAAAGCAATTAATTCAATTAATTTACAAATATGAGTACTACAGCAGATATTAAAAATGGAGCAGTAATTAATTTTAAAAATTCCCGAATGAAAATTGTCGAATTTCAACATGTAAAACCTGGTAAAGGTCCAGCATTTGTAAGGACAAAACTCAAAGATATTCAATCAGGAAAAATTATTGAACATACATTTAATTCAGGAGCTAAACTTGAATTTATCAGAGTTACATCTAGAAAATTTCAATATCTTTTTAGAGATGGAGACAGTTTTGTTTTCATGGATAATAATACTTATGACCAAGTTCAAGTTGATAAGGCTTTAATAGATAATGGACATTATTATATAAAAGAAGGAGACACTATTGAGATATCTTTTGATGATGAAGAGATAATTAGTTTGCTTCTTCCTGCAAAGACAACTCTTAAAGTAGTGCAAACAGATCCAGGGCATAAAGGCAATACAGCAACTAATGCATTAAAACCTGCTACATTAGAAACGGGTTTAGAGGTTCAGGTCCCTTTATTCATCAATGAAGGTGATTTGGTAAAAATAGATACAAAGGATGGTTCTTACTCCGAAAGAGTTAAGCAGTAATTAAATGTGGAAAGATAAAATAAAAGAAATCATTTATATGCTTGAAAATAGCGATATAAATGAAATTGAAGTAAGATTTTGGTTTAAAAAAATTAAAGTTACCAAAAAGCCTCCTATTTTAAATGTCGATTCTTCTGAACTATCATCTGAAAGTTTAAATGTTACAAATCTTAAAAAAGAGGAGCCAGTTAATCAAAATATTGATAAAACTGAGGATACTTCTTCAAGCAATCTAATTGAAATTAAATCACCAATGCCTGGAACTTTTTATTCTGCTCCAGATCCTGATTCAGCATCATTTGTTAATGTTGGTGATAGTGTGAACGCTGGAGATACTATTTGTATTGTAGAAGCTATGAAAATTATGAACGAAATTCAGGCTGAAGAATCAGGAACTATTGAATCAATTTTAGTAGATAATTCAAGCCCTGTTGAATTTGATCAGGTATTATTTAAATTAAAACCATCTAATTAATAATGTTCAAAAAGATTCTGATTGCTAATAGAGGTGAGATTGCTATCAGAATTATTCGAGCATGCAACGAGATGGGTATTCAAACCGTTGCAGTATATTCAAAAGCAGATAAAAATTCTCTTCATGTAAAATTTGCAGACGAAGCAATTTGTATTGGTGAAGGTCCTGCTGTAGATAGTTATCTCAATATTCCAAGAATTATTGCCGCAGGAGAAATCACAAATTCTGATGCAATTCATCCTGGTTATGGTTTTCTAGCAGAAAATGCAAATTTCAGTAAAATTTGCAAAGAAAATGGTTTTACATTTATTGGTCCAGATGCAGAAATTATTGATTTGATGGGCGATAAAGTAAATGCAAGAAATGCAGCAAAGAATGCAGGTGTACCCATAATCCCTGGTAGTAATACTTTATCCTCTTCAGAAGAGTTGCTAGAAATTGCTGAAAAAATTGGATATCCTGTAATGTTAAAAGCTGTAGCAGGAGGTGGTGGAAAAGGAATGCGTGTTGTTAATAATGCTAATGAAGCAGAAAAAGGATTTAATATTATTCAAAATGAAGCAGGAATGGCATTTAATAATTCAGAAATTTATGTAGAGAAATTTGTTGAGAATGGTCGTCATATTGAAGTTCAAATCTTATCTGATAAATTTGGAAATCATCTTCATTTAGGTGAAAGAGAATGTTCCATTCAAAGAAGTAATCAAAAATTAATTGAAGAATCACCATCGCTTTTTGTAGATGATTCTTTGAGAAATGAATTGACTTCTAAATCATTGCAGCTTGCAAAAAATGTAAATTATGTTGGAGCTGGTACCATTGAGTATTTAGTAGATGATAAAAAGAATTTTTACTTTATTGAAATGAATACGAGGATTCAAGTTGAGCATACCGTTTCTGAAATGGTTTGCATGATTGATCTTGTAAAAGAACAAATCAGAACTTATGCTGGAATAGAATTAACAATTAAGCAAGAGAGTATAATTATGGGTGGTCATGCTATTGAATGCAGAATTAATGCTGAAGATCCATTTAACGACTTTATCCCTTCACCAAAGAAAATTGAATCCCTTAATTTTGCTGGAGGAATAGGTGTTAGAATTGATTCATTTATTTATGCGGGATATCAAATACCAACTAATTATGATTCAATGCTAGGAAAGCTGATAGTACATTCATCATCGAGAGAAAAAGCATTAATAAGGATGAAAAGGGCACTTCAAGAAACTTTCATAGAGGGCCCTAAAACAACCCTACCACTTTTAGAAATGATTTTTGAAAATAAAGACTTTAAAAATGGAAATTTTGATATAAATTTTTTAGGTAAATTCTTAAAAAATATAAAGGAAAAAAAATAATGAATCATCCTGAAAACTTAATGTACACTTCAGAACATGAATGGGTTAAAATTGAAAATAATATTGCTACTGTAGGAATTACAGATTTTGCTCAAGGTGAACTTGGAGATATTATCTTTTTAGAATTCCCTGAAATAGATGAAGAATTTAATGAAGGAGATGTTTTTGGAACCATTGAGGCTGTTAAAACAGTTTCAGATTTATTTATGCCTATTTCTGGAAAAATAGTTGAAGTAAATGAGTCACTAAATGATGACCCTGAAAATGTTAATTCAAATCCATATGAAAGCGGATGGATGGTTAAAATTGAATTATCTTCAAATGCTGCAACAGATTCATTGTTAGATTCTAAATCTTATATTGAAATGATTGGTTAATTATGCTTAAAAACTTAGAGCACTTCGTTCAAGTTTTAAAAATTGAAAAAAATCATTCATCAAATACAATAAATTCATACCTATCTGATATTAAATCTTTTGAAAAATATTTGCTAAAAAGAAAAATCTCTTTCAAAGAGACTATTAAGGATACTGAGGTAGTAAAAAAATATTTTAGATATTTAAGCAGAAGTAAAATTTCTCCAAGATCAATTAAAAGAAAGTTTTCATCATTATCATCATATTTTTCCTATTTGATTGAAAGAAAAAAAATTAAAAAAAATCCGCTGAATGGAATTTATACACCAAAATTAACAAAAAAATTGCCTACAGTATTATCTGTTGAAGAAATAAAAAAAATATTTAAACAATCAGAAAATAGCGATAATGAACTTTTAGGTTTAAGGGATCGGTGCATCATTGAATTATTGTACTCTTGCGGTTTGAGGGTAAGTGAATTGTGTGAACTTAAGGTGAATAACATTCAATTTGACTCAAATGTCATACGTTTTTTTGGTAAAGGGAATAAAGAGAGAATAATTCCTTTAACATTTTATGCAAAAGAATGGTTAGAAAAGTATTTATATCAATCTAGACAAATACTCTCAAATAGAAAATTATCTGATCAAAAATATGTTTTTTTGAGTAATAATGGTAAAAGATTAACTAGAGCAGCAATATGGCAATCAATCAAAAAGTATGTCGGTGCAGCCGGTATCACAAAAACTGTTTCACCTCACACTTTTAGACATTCTTTTGCAACACATCTTGTTGATGGTGGTGCAAATTTAGTAGAAATACAAAAATTGCTAGGTCATTCTGATATTTCAACAACAGAAATATATGTTCATTTATCTAAAGACTTTATTGATAGTGAATACATGAAAGCTTTTGATAAAAAAAAGAATTAATTATCTTTAGCATATGGGAATAGCAAGTTTACCTTTAGAAATTCAATTAATCTTAGTGCCGACAATTTTATTTGCACTTACTTTTCATGAATATGCACATGCAAGGGTAGCTTATATTCTTGGAGATTATACTTCATACTATCAAAATCGAATGAATTTAAATCCTTTTAATCATTTAGACCCATTTGGAACTTTTGCACTTTATTTTTTAGGTTTTGGATGGGCAAAACCAGTTCCTGTTTTAATGCAAAATCTTAAAAATCCTAAATCTGATATGATGATGATTGCTATGGCAGGCCCTGCTTCAAATATGTTTCTTGCTTTTGTAGCATCCATCATTTACAGATTAAATTTCTATTTTCAGTTTAGCGAAGAAGTTATTTTTCCTTTAGAAATATTCATTCAGATAAATATAGTTTTAGCAATTTTTAATCTTCTTCCATTAAACCCACTTGACGGTTCAAGAATTCTTCCATTAATTGTAAAAAATCCTAGAACACTTTATAATATTGAGGTTTATGGACCAAGAGTTCTTATAGGACTTATTATTTTGAATTTGATTGGTATCCCAATTTTATCCACAATCATTTTAACTCCTGTATCGATTATTTTCTATTTTTTAACAGGAGCATAATTGAGTAAAATCTTTTCATTTTTTGGTCCAACAGGAATCGGAAAGTCAAGTTTAGCTATTGAATTATCCAAAAAAATTAATGGAGAAATTATTGGAGTTGATTCTAGGCAAATTTATAAGGGAATTCCAGTTGGAACAGCTCAACCTGATGCTAGCCAATTAAGTGAGATACCTCATCACTTAATAGGTTTTAAGAATTTGAATGAAAAGATATCAGCTGGAGAGTATATAAAGCTAATAGATGAAAAAATTGACCTAATTTTATCGAAAAAAAAATCTCCAATTCTTTGTGGAGGCACTGGTTTATATTTTAAATCCTTAAAAGAAGGAATATTTGAAGGTAGCCATACAAACGAAGATATTAGAACCAGATTAGAAAATGAATATGATGCGAACAAAGAAGCTTTATTTAGAAGACTTCAAAAAACTGATCCTGACTACTCAAAAATAGTACATATAAATAATAAAAAAAGACTAGTAAGAGCTTTAGAAGTTTTTGAAACAACTGGAAAGCCTATGTCTAAAAATTTTGATTCTGCTTCATTAAAAAGTAAGTATGCTGATAATTATCATTTTATTTATTTAACAATGCATAATGAATTTCTACATCCTAGAATCTATCAAAGGATAAAGTCTATGGTTGAAGATGGCATGATAAATGAAGTTGAAAAAATTATTAAAGATAAAATAGACATTTCACATATTGATTATATTGGTTTCAAAGAATTGTCGTCTTTCCTTAAAAAAGAGATTTCAATGGATGAGGCGATTGAAAATATATTTATAAGAACAAGACAGTATGCAAAAAGGCAAAATAAATGGTTTAATTCTAATGGTTACGATCAATCATTTAGCTTAGATGGTATTTCTACAAATGATATTGTTGATAAATTGGTACAAATAAACTAATTTTCGCAAACAATTGGAGAATTAAATGCTAAAAAGCAAACATCTTATAGGTCTTGAACATTTTCCAGTTTCTGATTTAAATAAAATAATTGACACCTCTTTTAAATTTAAAGACATTCTTCAGACAGAAAGTAGGAAAGCTATACTCTTAAAAGGTAAAACTATTGTAAATATGTTCTTTGAGAACTCAACTAGAACTAAAATTAGTTTTTCTTTAGCTGAAAAAAGACTTGGGGCTGATAGTATTAACTTTTCAGCTTCTACAAGCAGCGTCAAAAAAGGAGAAACTCTGAAAGATACTGTTCAGAACATTGAATCAATGAAAATAGATGGTGCTGTAATTCGTCATGGACATCCAGGTTCAGCATTAAAACTTACTGAATATATTGATGGAGCAGTAATTAATGCTGGAGATGGATCTCATGAACATCCTACTCAGGCTATTTTAGATATTGTTACATTAAAAGAAAAATTTGGAAAGATAAAAGGCCTCAAAGTTGGTATTGTTGGAGATATTTTAAATAGTAGAGTTGCAAGAAGTAATATTTTTGCATTAAAAAAACTTGGTGCTGAAGTTGTAGTTTGTGGACCAAGCACTTTACTTCCTAGTGATGCAAAGAAATTAGGCATTAATATTACATACAACTTAAATGAAGTTTTGAACTGGTGTGATGCTGTTATTGCATTACGTATTCAATTAGAAAGAATGCATTTAGGAAGAATTCCTTCAAAAAGAGAATATCATAGCGAATTTGGTCTTACTTTTGAAAGAATAAGTAAATTAAAGAAGGATATTGTTATCATGCATCCTGGTCCAATGAATCGTGGAGTTGAAATTGATAGTAAAGTTGCTGATTCAGACAATGCTGTTATTCTTGATCAAGTTTTAAATGGTGTTGCTTCAAGGATGTCTATTCTTTATTTATTGCTTGGGGAAGGAGATATTAATCTATGATTTCAGGAAAAAGTACAAAAAAACTTCTGTTAAAATCTGGAAGGATAATTGATCCATTTTCTAAAAAAACATTTATTGGGGATATTTTAATTGAGAATGGAAAAATTTCTAAGATAAGCGATTCTATTTCAAATAGAGGAAAGGATTTCAAAGTAATTGATTGTAAAGGATTAGTTGTAACTCATGGTTTTTGCGATATTCATGCTCATTTTAGAGAGCCTGGAAGAGAAGATAAGGAAACACTTGAGTCTGGATCTTTTGCAGCGTTGGGTGGAGGATTTACTCAAGTATGTACTATGGCTAATACTAACCCAGTTATAGATTCTCCAGAAAATATTCATTACATAGTAAGTAAAAGTACAAAGCTACCAATAGATATTTTCCCAATTGGCGCTGTTTCAAAGGGTTTAGAAGGAAAAGATTTAACAGAGATGTTATTGATGCAAAAGAATGGTGCTATAGCTTTCAGTGATGATGGAATGCCAATTCAAAATGCTCAATTTATGAAACTTGCTTTAACATATGCTAAAATGCTTGATGTTCCTATTATGAATCATGCTGAAGATATTTTCTTGAGAAATAATGGTGTAATGAACGCCTCTGCAACTTCAAATAATCTAGGTCTTAAAGGAAATACCAGCCTAGCTGAAGCAGTAATGGTTTATAGAGATCTACTATTAGCAAAATCTTTGAGTTCTAAGCTTCATCTATTGCATATTTCTACAAAAGAGACAGTAGAATTGTTGAAAAAATTTAAAAAGAAAAATTCCCCGATAACTGCAGAGGTATCTCCTCATCATTTATTTTTTATCGATGAAGATGTAAATGAATTTGATACAAGTTTGAAAGTAGCACCTCCAGTCAGAAGTAAAGATGATAGAAAAGCATTAATTGAAGGAATCAAATCAGGACTAATTGATTGTATTGCCACAGATCATGCTCCTCATACTATTGAAGATAAAGAAACAACCTTTAATGATGCTGAATTTGGAATGATTGGTCTTGAATCTTGCTTTGGAGCAGTAAATAAGGTCTTAGTTAAAGAGAATGGAATGAGTCTAAAATCTTTAATTGAAAAACTTACTGTAAATCCTAGAAAAGTAATGAATTTAGAGCAGAATTTATTCTCTCTTGGCTGCAAAGCGCAGATATCCATTTTTGATCCAAACGAAAAATGGGTTTTTGGACATGAACACATTCTATCAAAATCATCCAACTCTCCATTTATTGGAAAAGAACTAATTGGAAGAGTGAAATATGTTGTTTCAAAAAACCAGTTTTTTTCATTATAAAATCTCTTTTATTAATCATTGACTAATGAGAACACATCGATTAAGTTTTGGGGCATTTTTATACAAATATGAAAAAGATAACAAAAACTATATCAGCAAAAGATGTCAACCAGCAGTGGTGGCTTTTTGATGCATCGGATAAGGTGCTTGGAAGATTTGCATCTGAAGTTGCTCAAGTATTAAGAGGTAAACATCGTCCAGATTATTCACCTAATATTTATATGGGAGATGCTGTCATTATTGTTAATGCTGATAAAATAAGGGTCACTGGAAATAAAGCTGAGACCAAAAAATATTTCAGACATTCTGGATATCCCGGTGGAGTAAAATACGCAAGTTTTAGTGAATTGATGAAAAATGATTCTGACAAGGTATTATTAAATGCTGTAAAAGGCATGTTGCCAAAAAATAAGCTTGGAAGAGAAATATCAAAACATATTAGAATTTACAAAGATACAAATCATGGTCATGAAGCACAGCAACCAAAAGAATGGAGCTCTAATTAATGAATAAAGAATATTTTAATGGCGTTGGTAGACGAAAAAATTCAACTGCTCGAGTTTATTTATCAGATGGTAAAGGCAAGTTTTCAATTAACAACGTTTCAGATGATATTAATTCATATTTGAAAAGAGATTCCTTAGTTATCCACGCAGTTAAACCACTTGAAGTATTAAACTTGAAGGATAAATATGACATCAAAATTAATGTAAAGGGTGGAGGGTTAACTGGTCAAGCAGGAGCAATTCAATTAGGTATTGCAAGAGCATTATTAAAAGTAGATGAAGAATTCAGATCTCAGCTAAAATCTCATGGATTATTAACAAGAGATGCTAGAGAGGTAGAAAGAAAGAAATATGGTCAACCCGGAGCTAGAAAGAAGTTCCAATTCTCAAAAAGATAAAAATATGCAAAAAATTACTAAAGAAGACTTACTTAACTCTGGAGCCCATTTCGGGCATGTCAGTAGTAAAACTGACCCAAATTTTAAAGACTTCGTTGTATCTCAAAAAAATGGTATTGACATAATTAATCTAGATGATACACTTGACGGTCTTGATAAAGCTTTAAATTTTGTCTCAAGTATTGTTCAGAGAAATGGCGAAATTCTTTTTGTAGGTACTAAAAAACATGCTAAAGATGTTATTCAGCAAGAAGCAGACAGATGTGGAATGTTCTATGTTGTGGAAAGATGGTTAGGAGGAACATTAACCAATTTTTCTACTATTAAAAAAAGTATTAAAAGACTCCATTCCTTAGAGAAAGAGGGTTCCGCTATTTTTGAAGACCTAACAAAAAAAGAACTTCTTCAATTAAATAGAGAAAAAATTAAACTATCTGATCAGCACAGAGGAATTAAAGACATGAGAAAGCTTCCAAGTGCTATTGTTATTGTTGACGGCAAAACGGAATCAATTGCTATTCAAGAAGCCAAAAAACTTGAAATTCCAATCATATGTATTGTTGATTCAAACACAGATCCAACACTTTGTGATTATCCAATTCCTGCTAATGACGACTCTATTAGAACTATTCAGTTAATTGTGAATGAGATAGTTAACACAATTATATCTGTTAGCAAAAAAGATGATGATAAATCTGAATCTATTTCAGAAGAAAAAGAAATAAAAAAAGATAACAAAGAAGGGTAAGTCAAATGAGTGTTGATGCTAAGTTAGTTAAGACTTTGAGAGAGAGAACCGGTGCAGGAATGATGGATTGCAAAAAGGCTTTAGTTGAAGCCAATGGTGACCTAGATGCAGCTGTAGATTTCTTAAGAAAAGCTGGAATTGCAAAAGCAGAAAAAAAATCATCAAGGGCAGCTAATGAAGGCATTATTTTCTCATACATTCATCATGGAAGCAAACTTGGTGTTTTAGTTGAACTAGGATGCGAAACAGATTTTGTTGCTAAGACTGAAGGCTTTAATGATTTAGCTTCTTCAATTGCAATGCAAGTAGCAGCATCAAATCCATTAGCTGTTGATGAATCTGGTATTGATCAAGATATTATTGATAAAGAAAAAGAAATTTTTATGGACCAAGCAAAGTCATCAGGCAAACCTGAAAATGTTATTGAAAAAATTGTTGAAGGAAAGTTAAACAAATTTATTGAGGATAATTGTTTAGTTCATCAATCGTTTGTTAAAAATCCTGATATGACTATTTCTCAATTAGTTCAAGAAGCTGTAGCAAAGCTTGGTGAAAATATTACAATCAATAGATTTGTAAGATTTGCTCTTGGCGAACAATCAAATTAAATATGTTAAATCAAAGTATCGATTCTGCTAAATCTAAAATGGAGCAAACAATTTCATTTGTAACTAGTGAGATTGGTAAAATCAGAACAGGAAGAGCTAATACTGAAATGTTCAACAATATTCTTGTTAGTTATTATGATAACGATACTCCTTTAAATCAAGTAGCTAATATTGCAGCACTTGATGCGATTACCGTAAGTATTCAACCTTTTGATAAAACTGTTATTGATGATATTGAAAGAGCAATTTTGGAGTCTGATTTGGGTTTTAACCCCTCCAATAATGGTAATAGCATAATGATTACATTCCCACCTCTATCTGCTGAGAGAAGACAAGAATTAGTAAAAGTAGCTTCAAAAATTATTGAAGATGGCAGAATTTCAGTTCGTAATATAAGAAGAGAGATTATTCAGTCTGCTAAACGTATTGAAGACGAACAAAATATATCAGAAGATAATATGAAGACGTTCTTAGATGATATCCAAGAAGTTACCGATTCTTTTATAACAAGGCTTAATTCTCTTCAAAAAGAAAAAGAAGTAGAAATTTTAGATAAGTAAAAGTTACTTATTTTACTCGCACTTAGACCAGCCGCAATCTTTACAGACTAAGCATCCACCTTCATCAAATATTCCATGACCCTCGCATTCTTTACAATACATTCC
>Ga0207985_1000120_pt1 | contig 19400 bp, 21 predicted proteins | sample ETNtaG_3_FD_185761 | JGI IMG/M metagenome (GOLD analysis project Ga0207985, IMG submission 185761) | Marine microbial and viral communities from oxygen minimum zone, Eastern Pacific Ocean - ETNP201302SV84 (SPAdes) (version 2) | ecosystem: Environmental > Aquatic > Marine > Unclassified ...
CAAAGAGGATCACATAAAAATTCTATGGAAACTTTATGAAGAAATATTTCATAATCAAAACAATATTGAGAATTTAAATAATTTAGAGAAAGTTAAAGGTCTTGATTCTTGGTACCAAGCTTTTTTTACAAAAAAAATGTCAAAGACTAGATACAGATCAAATGCTATTTATGACCACCAATGGCAAGGGGGGGTTGATTCAAAAATAGTGGAAGAAACTTTGAAAAGTTTTTACATATGTAAAGTAACCCTTCATGGAAACACAAGACACTATATTCATTTTGGTAAATCTTCGGAAGAATATCTGCAAAACCATGATCCACCTCAGTTTAGATTGAATTAAAAAAATATTTTAGACTGATCGCTTAGTATTTCTTCGACTTCCATGTTTAATGAAAACCTTTTTGGTAATTTCCTGAAAGTCATTCTTTTTTCTCACCCCCCAAATCTTATCCCTTGCATGTTTCGACGTTTCTTTTAGGTCAATAATTGGTCTAATGTAATTTACCAAATTAGCTTCATGTATTGCCTCATTACTCTCATTTAGTGAAGGTAGTAGAGATCTGGTCCATGTTAAGTTTGGATCTTGGTCTTTGCTTTGTTTTATTACTGAGTAAATCCTTGGTAAATTAATTCCTGTCACTCCTGATTGCATTTGCACTTGGCAAATATGAATCCCTGGTTCAAAGTCAGTAAATAACTCTGCAAGTAAAGGTGAGGTTTTTTGCCAAGGTTGCCAAAGATTATAAGATGCAAAAGACATAATCATTGCTCGCATTCTAAAATTAATCCAGCCATGTTTTCTGAGATAAAGCATGCAAGCATCTAAAAAAGGAAATCCAGTTTTACCTAATATCCATTTTTCGATTAACTCATCATTCTCCTTTTCCCTTAAGCTATCACAAAGATAATGCATTGATTGAAATTCTAATTCTGGTTCTGTTTCAAGTTTTTGAATAAAGTGACAATGCCAGAAAAGTCTTTTCTTAAACGAAGCTAGATCTCTTACAAAAAGATTGTGCTCCATTTGCTTCAGAGTTGCTTGATATACCTGGCGAATTGATATCGATCCAAAACTAAAATGTGGTGATAGTCTCGAACAAGCATAAGCAGCTTCTTGGGGATTAGACATTTTCCTACTATATCCATTTGCCCTGTGATCAAAAAAGGAATGTAATAATTTTTTTGCTCCTGCAGTTCCACCTGGTTGGATATAATCACTTCGGTTTTTTTGGGATTTGGTCCAATCTTTTACATTTGGCAGTGTGTTTAAGATGGAAGAATTGTCTTTGTTAGGTAGAGGGGCTTCATAGGTCTTAGACTCCATTATCTTCTTCCAGCTGCTTGACCAGTGATCCCTATCAAAAGTATCCAATTGAATTCCAAAATCTTGATAAACAGAAATATGATGTTTGGTGTTCTTTTCAAAATAACAAAAATGGTTTCTAAAATATTCTGTTTCAGTAGAATGATTGACATGAAACTGAATGGATTCAAATTTATTAGTCCAATCACAAAATTCTGAAAAATTGCCGCAAAACACCCTAATATTACATTTAAACTTTTGTAACTGTGTGTCAAGTTCATCCAAACAGTCCATTGCAAATTGTAATTGTCTTGGAGAGCGCCCTGATGTTCTCCAATAATCTTCATCAAAGATAAAAATAACTTCATAATTTTGCTTTTGCGAGCCATTGAATAAAGCAGCATTATCCAAAAGTCTCATATTTCTATGTATGATTATGAGATCTTTCACTTAAGATACTTGGAGTTGGTTTACAACATTGCAAATGTCTTCATGAAGAACAGCAGAAGCTAATGTATCAAAGGGTGTAGGGTCTTTATTAACTATTACTAGGTCGCCAGAAGCCCCTAAAAAATTGATTAGTGAGGCAACTGGTTGCACCTGCAACGAAGACCCTAAAACTATCAGCAATTCAGTGTTTCGCACTAACTCTTTAGCTTTATCAAAATCTTTCATGTTAAGTGATTGCCCAAAAGATATAGTTGCAACTTTTACCAAACCTCCACATTTCAAACAATTTGGAAATTCTTCATTATTTTCAACAGCAGCATGAAATAATTTTATATTTGCAATTTCTCCACACTCAATACAATTTGCTTTTGTAGCATTTCCATGGATTTCGATAATCTTTTCTTTAAGAATTCCAGATTTCTCATGCAATGCATCTATATTTTGAGTAATCACTGTACCCTCTTTCTGGTCAAGTACTCTTTTGACAAAGTAATGTCCATCATTAGGTTTTATTTCTGACAGTTTATGGTGAAGGGCTAAATTTCGTTTCCATGAATCTCTTCTCTTTGAGCTACTGGTTACAAAGTCTTTAAAAAAAATAGGTTTATTTGTTTTCCAAAAACCATCATCTCCACGAAAGTCAGGTAAACCAGAATTTGTACTGATGCCTGCTCCAGTCAAAAAAACTACATTTGAAACAGAATCTAGAAGAAATTGAAATTCTCTGATCATACTCATGCAATTTTATTTTGAAGTAATCGACTGATATGTAAGAGAGAGTCTTGTTAAATTAAAAGGAGGTCTAAAGAATCCAAAATAATCACCATTAGGATTGATCATAATTATGTTATTCACATGATTATTGAGTTGATCATTATGATTCATGTGATTCATTGGTGAGTTTTTTGCTACCTTTAATTGTGTCGTCAGGCTCAGAAGATTAGCAGAATCAGCTCTCAGTCCTTCGAAGTTGGTATCAAACCGGGATGCATACAAATTAATATCTTCCACAGAATCTCGGCTGGGATCAATGCTAACCAAAACCCATTGCTTATCTTCTAAAGGGAAATTCTTCTCTCTAAGAGTAGTGATGAGTTTTCTTAATTCACTCATGGTAATTGGGCACTCATCAGGGCAATTTGTGAAACCAAAATACATAATGGTCCATTTACCAACTAAATGATCTTTTGTAAAAAAAGATCCGTCAGCTCGCTCCAATGTAAAATTAGAAATTGGAATAGGTTCTGCATGCTGATAAAAACCATTTATTAGTAATTCATCATTACTTAGAATTCTTGGTGATGTCAGTTTATTGATAAATAAATAAAGGATAGTTGTTATAAATAAAAAGATAAGGCCTAAAGAAATGCTTATATTCTTTTTCATTGAACTAAAAAATGATCGAGCAAGAGAGCAGCAAAAATTAAGAAAATGTAATAAACCGAATATTGAAAGGAAACCATTGGATAATCATTATCATCATAAAAATACATCTTAAAAGATGTGTATAAGTAAATAATCCCAAGAACTAAAGAGGCAATAAGGTAGATGAATCCTGACATGAGAACAACATAAGGCAGGAGACTAACAATAAAGAGAAGGATAGTATATAAAATTATTTGTAATTTAGTGAATTTAACTCCATGCGTCACCGGCAGCATAGGTATAGACTCTCTAGCATAATCATCTCTTCTATAAATTGCTAATGCCCAAAAGTGTGGAGGTGTCCAAACAAATATTATAAGCACGAGCAATAAAGCATTTGGATCAATTGAATTAGTGATTGCTGTCCATCCAAGAAGTGGTGGAGCAGCACCTGCTAATCCACCAATAACAATATTTTGAGGAGTTGCCCTTTTAAGAAAAACTGTATAAATGAATGCGTATCCAATCAATGAACAAATTGTCAATAATGCAGTTAGTGTATTTACAAAATAGATTAAGATAATTGTTCCCATTATCATGAGAAAAAGTGCAAATAGTGATGCATTAACTAGGCTAACCTCCCCTTGTGGCAATGGTCTTCCAGAAGTCCTTTGCATCCCGGCATCAATATTACGGTCTATGATTTGATTTATGGTTGCTGCTGAGGCTGCACACAATCCTATGCCTAAAAGTGCAATTATCATTATTTGGAATGATGGAATATTTGGTGTTGCCAATAACATCCCTACTATGGCAGTTATCAGCATCATAGAAACTACTTTGGGTTTTGTTAATTCCAAGTAGTTTTTGAGTAAACTCATTTTTTCCAAGCTAAGTAATTTACTAACAATGTAACAAGTAAAAGCATAGCAGCAATAAGATTATGAGCAATGGCAATATATAAAGGGAGCACATAAACAACATTCATAATACCAAGTGATATCTGAAGCAATAGAACCAATCCTAATGTAGATGCAAGTGGAGCTGCATTAGTGAACCATAAACAACCAATCAAGATTAGCATCAAAACAGTCAAGATCAGTGCTGTAATCCGGTGAGAGTAATGAATAGCAACTCTTGCAGGATTTTCTAGCAAACCAAAAAGATAATTTGGTCCAATTTCTTGTTTTAAATTGAATCCGGACTTAAAGTCCATTTCTGGTAGATAAGTCCCCTGACATGTTGGAAAATCGGGACAAGCTAAAGACGCATAATTAGTACTGGTCCAAGCTCCTAAGAATATTTGAAAGAACAGCACAACAAGACAGATAAAGGCTAGCCCCCGATATTTTTTGATATCAATGTAATGCAAAAATTTAAAATTAGCAGCTTTTAAAAAAATAAAAGAGAAAAGACTTAAAGTTATAAAGCCTCCAAATAAATGTCCCGTGACAATGATTGGAAGCAATTTTAAGCTAACCGTTAAATAACCAAATAAGCCTTGGCAACAAATGAAAAATAATAAAAATGCAGATACAAACTGTAAAAACTTATCTGATGTTTTTCTAAAAGCTATGAAAACCATTCCAATTGCAATTAAACCCAGAGAAGCTGCAAAATATCTATGGACTACCTCCGGAATAACTTTGTCAATTTCATATGGGAAACTGGGGTATCTACTTTCTGCAATTGCAATATCTGCTTCAGAAGTTGGAAATGTAACAAAACCATAACACCCAGGCCAATCTGGGCAGCCTAAACCGGCATCGACAAGTCTTGTCCATGCTCCAAGTGCTATGACAACCACGGAAAAAAGGGCGCCAAATAATGAGAAATTTCTGAGTAATATCATGTCAAAACCTTTAAATCTTTAAGTATCATCTTTGGATTTAGACCATTTGGAAAAAACATAACCATCCTGCCATAGGGATCAACTACAAAAATATAACTTCTATTAACAATCTCTTCGGAGCCAAGTTTGTCTAACATAAAATGAAGTTGCTTCTCTCTATCTTCAAATATCTCAACTCTAGGAAAATCATTTTCCAATACCTCACGCATCCCTGAATCACTAACACTACTAAAGAATGCAACTCTTCTAACTCTGTAAATTTCACGATTTAGAGCTATATTAAGTTGTTTCATCAAGCGAAGATTCTCCAAAGTTTGACTCTCATTTGAGTGATAGACTCCCATTACCCACTTCCCATCGTTAAAAGAAAGTAAATTATCTTCGGAGTCGTATAAATTTACTTTGCTGATATCTTGATAGACTTTGAAAAACTCACCATTATTCTTCGTCTCCTCTGGCCCCCAACCTAATCTAAAAGCAAGTGTGGAAGCTACGATAACAACAATAGGGGTCAATAATAAAAATAGCAAAAAAGGCTTATTATTCATTTCCGAATTTTCTCCAACTGTAAATATACATAATTGTAAGAGCAATAAACATTGCAAACCACTGACCAGCGTATCCATAATGCTTCACAGGAGGCATGTTTGTTACCACAGGAGGTACATAACGCAAATTTGTTTTATCTTGAAAGTTTGCAACCAACAAAAATGGTTCAAGATTTTCTGAAAATTCTTTAGCAATAGTTTCAAGCGCTCTACTTTGTGAAACTTTTGGCCAGTTGCCTGATATTACTTGTTCACCAAGTATAAGACCCTTCTCTGGATTTTCTAGAATTCCACTAATGCTAATTTCACCAATTGGTAGTTTTATTTCTGGTAGTATCGACCTGTTTTTTGTTTGTTGGACCCATCCAAAATCTGTCATTAGCATTGTTCCCGTGTTTGTAATAAGAGGGGCAATGACTTTAAAACCCAGCATACCATCAACCAAGGAATTATCTATTAGTATCAGTCTGCTCTGATCTATATAGCCTTTCAGATATACATAGTCCCAGGTTTTGCTGTCTCTTGAATATGCTACCGATGATTGCATTTGTGCAATATTGTAATCATCAACTATAGATTGTTTTTCCTGACCTCTTTCTATTTGCCAAAATCCTAACAAGACAAAAATTCCGCCAAAAATTATATAGAATAATGACATTGCGACTCTTGATTTAGTAATAATCATCTTCAAATTAGTTATAATTGTTTTCTCATGACGTTAAAAACTATCATTGGTGTTCTTATTGCTGGTATTTTACTCAGTCTTGCTAGCAGTCTATTCTTCTTATTTAAAGACCAAGGAAGAGGAAAAAGAACTGTATATGGACTTGGTATTAGAGTAAGTTTGGCAATCATTTTAATTATTTTAGTTGCATATGGTTTGTCTACGGGCGAGTTAGGTAACTCATACGTGCCCCCTGAAATGTTACAAGATATAAACGAATAAGAAGAGCATTACCCAAACAACATCCACAAAATGCCAGTACCAAGATGCTGCTTCAAAGCCAAAATGTTTATGTTGATCAAAATGCCCATAGAGGACAGAGCGAAGTAACATTACTCCAAGCATTAATCCACCTAGCATTACGTGAAAACCATGAAATCCTGTCAGCATAAAGAAGGTAGATCCATAGATACCTGAGTTCAAGGTAAGATCAAAATGCTCGTATGCTTCATAGTATTCTAAAGCCTGAAGGCCTACAAAAATCAGTGCAAGTGTTACAGTAACTCCTAACCAAGAGTTGAAACTTTTTTTATTTCCTTTTTTAAGCGCTAAATGAGCAAAGTGAACTGTGACACTAGAACTTAATAAAACTATCGTGTTATATATTGGCAACCACTTACCAATATTCTCCCAACCAGGAAAACTCATACTATGAGCAGCAATAACAAAGGCTTTTCCACCGTCCGGCGTATTAATTAGTGGCCATGCTGCCTCAAAATTTTGCCATAACATATTTGCTAAGCCCTTCTCTCCTTCACCTCCTAACCAAGGCACTGCAAAATTTCTTACATAAAAGAGAGCGCCAAAAAAAGCTGCAAAAAACATAACTTCTGAAAAAATAAACCATGCCATGCCGTAGACAAATGACTGAGAGAGTTGTTTGCTCTCTAATCCAGCATAGTTCTCTTTGACAACTTCACGAAACCAAAAAAATAAGGTGGCTCCGAAACAAGCTAGACCAGTATAAAGGATATATGAGGCTTTACTGTCAGGATTTCCGATTGCGTTTATAGTAGATGAAGCGCCAACAATTACTAAAAACAAAGAGAATGCAGCAAAGATAGGAAATTTACTGGAGTCGGGTACATAATAATTAGTAGGGACCGAATTATGCTGCGATGATGTCTCTGATTGCATTGAAGATCCACTCATTATCTTGCGCCCATAGAAAGATGATTTACTTCTGGGTCAACACGGTCTGTGATATCGAAAATTGTGTAAGATAAAGCCACATTATTGATCGTACCAGGTAGGGAATCATCGAAAATAAAACGAACTGGCAATAGAGCTTCTTCCCCAGGATTTAAAAATTGCTGCTCAAAACAAAAGCATTCCAGTTTTTTTAAGTACTCAGCCGCATTACTTGGAGCAACACTTGGCACAGCTTGGGCTGTCATTGGTTTATCTGTTGTATTTTTTACATAGAAAGTCGCATTATGGTATTTACCTGTTGTTACCTTCATTACTTTTTCTGATGGATTGAATTTCCATGGCATTTGTTCGTTGTTGTGAGAAACAAATTGGACTGTTAAATCTCTACCGGTTTCTGTTTCATATGATGCATTTTCCTCAGATTGTGAGATTTTGCCGTTTAAACCAGTAATTTCACAAAAAACATCGTATAGGGGCACTAAAGCAAATGAAAAGAAAAACATGCAGAAAACTCCAATCGAAAGCAATTGAAGAGTTTTTTTTGCAGACCTATTCATCAATCAACCTTTGGCGGGGTTGAGAAAGTATGATAAGGAGCTGGTGAAGCAACTGACCACTCCAAACCTTTTGCGCCCTCCCATACTTGAGAAGTTGCTTTTTTTCCACCAACAACCGTCTTCAATACAATGAAAAGAAACAAAATCTGGGAAGTTCCAAATAAGAAAGCTCCTGCCGTAGATACCATATTCCAATCGGCAAATTGCAGAGCATAATCAGGATATCTTCTTGGCATGCCTGCTAAACCAATCCAGTGTTGTGGGAAAAAAGTTACATTGACTCCAACAAAGGATAACCAAAAATGTAATCTTGATAATCTTTCGTCATACATATTACCGGTCCATTTCGGTATCCAATAATAAACTGCAGCCATTATTGAAAACACTGATCCTGGTACGAGCACATAATGAAAATGCGCTACTACAAAATAAGTATCATGATACTGAAAGTCAGCAGGCGTAATAGCAAGCATAAGTCCTGAAAAACCACCAATGGTAAAAAGAACAACAAATGCTATGGCGAACAGCATTGGGGTTTCATAAGTGATTGAGCCTCTGAACATGGTAGCAACCCAGTTAAATACTTTTACACCGGTCGGAACTGCAATCAACATTGTCGCCCACATAAAAAATAGTTCTGCTGCGAGAGGCATGCCAACTGTGAACATGTGGTGTGCCCAAACAACAAAAGATAAGATTGCAATTGACAGCATAGCCCATACCATCGACGAATAACCAAACAATCTTTTTCTAGCAAATGTTTCAATAATGTGAGAGGTTATACCGAAAGCAGGCAAGATCATGATATAAACTTCTGGATGACCAAAAAACCAAAATATGTGCTGAAAAAGGACTGGATCTCCACCACCGGCAGCATTAAAAAAACTTGTACCAAAATGAATATCCATTAGCATCATTGTCACTGCTCCAGCTAAAACGGGCATCACTGCTATAAGTAGATAAGCCGTAATCAACCAGGACCATACAAATAAAGGCATTTTCATTAAATCCATTCCCGGTGCCCTCATATTCATAATAGTTACGATGACATTAATAGACCCCATTATTGATGATGCCCCCATAATGTGGACTGAAAAAATGAAGAAGGTAACACTTGGTGGAGCATAAGTTGTGGACAACGGAGCATAAAAAGTCCATCCAAAGTTTGGGGCTCCTCCTTCCATAAATAGCGATGAGAGCAAAATCCCGAAAGCAAAAGGTAATAGCCAAAAACTTAAATTATTTAATCTTGGAAGCGCCATATCAGGGGCGCCTATCATCATTGGCACTAACCAATTTGCAAGTCCGACAAATGCGGGCATAACGGCACCGAAAACCATAATCAAACCATGCAAGGTAAGCATTTGATTATAAAACTCTGGTTGGACAATCTGCATGCCGGGTTGGAAAAGTTCAGCACGAATGACCATCGCCATTGCCCCACCAATAAGAAACATAGCAAAACTAAACCATAAATATAGAGTTCCAATATCTTTATGATTTGTTGTTGTTACCCAACGCATTAGCCCACTTGCCGGGCCGTGATGATGGTCATGATGATTTTCAATTACCGTACTCATTTTTTTCCTTATATTTTTGGTTTATATTCAACAATATCTTTAGGGACAACATAAGAACCATCTCCGTTCTCTGCATTACCCCAAGATTGACGTGTATAAGTTATAACTGCAGCCATATCAATCTCAGACAATTGATTTGCAAAAGATTGCATTGCTGCACCCTGAACACCTTCCATTAAGATTTCAATGTTCTTAGTCTTATCATTCATTACAATATTGCTGCCTGCCAATGCAGGGAAAACAGGAGGCAGCCCTTGCCCATTCACTTGATGGCAAGCAACACAATTAGTTTGATAAACACCCTTGCCTCTTTCAGTTAATTCAGCTAAAGACCACTCTTTTTCTGTAAGTTCAGCAAGGCGAATAGCGGCCTCTTTCCTTTCCATGACCCAGTCTGTGTACTCATTCATTTCTACTGCTTTGACTACTACTGGCATGAAGCCATGGTTTTTACCACAAAGTTCGGTACAGTTACCCCTGTAAATACCTGGTTTGCTTACTTCAGTCCATGCTGTGTTAATAAAGCCAGGAATGGCATCTTGTTTTATGGCAAAATCTGGAACCCACCAAGAGTGGATAACATCATTTGCAGTTATTAAAAAACGAACTCTTGTATTGGTTGGGATTACTAGAGGTTCATCAACCTCCAGCAGATAATTCTCACCCTTTGGAACAAGATTATAAATTTCATCCATATCCGTGCTTAAATTTGAAAAAAACTTTATATCATCCTCAAGGTATCTGTACTCCCATTTCCATTGGTATCCAACAACCTGAATATTGATCTCACCCTCTTCATCGTTGTATATCTCTTTCAAAGTTTGAGAGGCTGGAATTGCCATACCGACGAGTATTAAAAAAGGTACCACTGTCCACATGATCTCAAGTCCGGTATGCTCATGAAATTTTGCAGGCTCTGGATTTTTCTTTTTGGTGTAACGAAACATGGAGTAGAACATAACGGAAAAAACTACGAGCCCAATAGCACAACATATGTAAAAGATAAGCATGTGTAGTTCAAAGACCTCGTTACTGACATCAGTTACACCAGGCCTCATATTTAAATTATCCCATTGCGCAAATAAGTTAATTGGTGCAGATATAGCAATGCAAGACCATAAAAATACAGCCTTTAATTTTTTGAGGATGGTCGTTCCCTTCAATGTCATTCGATAACCCTAATAAATGCGACTTATATTATATTATAGAAAATATTTATATTGCACTAAATTTTTTAAAAAAATCAAAAAAAATTATACCTGTTTTTAAGTTTGCTTAAACTCCTCAAAAGAACATTTGATGCAGAAAATTCTCTGATCATCTTTGCTGAGTGCTATGGTATCCCTAGCTTTACATTCTGGGCAAATAGCTCCCGCTACAAATCTTCTGAAATCAGACATTTCGCATACCTTCAAGGTCATTTATTACATTGGTTATGTTTGGGTATATATCAAACCATATTTTGAAAGATTCAGCTGCCTGACAAACAAGCATGCCCATACCGTCGTAGACATTTTCAGAGAATAATCTTGCCCATCTACAAAAGTCAGTATCATTCAGGGAGTAATTCAAATCATAGAAAGTAGTTTCTTCACTGAAATATTTTGCATTTATTTGAAAATAATCATTCTGCACATCAAAATTCGATACTGAAGCACCATGTATCACTAGGTCAATTGAATCTTCAAAATTTGCTTTATCGAAAAGTTGAATATCAAATAAACTATTAAATTTTTTGATAACCTTTTGTGCATTTTCTTGTGTTCTGTTACTGATAATAATCTTTGAAGGATTAGAATTAATCAAATCAGGCAGAATGCTTTGAACAGCACCCCCTGCCCCAAAAATAAGTATTTTTTTATCTCTTAAAAAAATATTTTTTAGTTTAAAATCTGAAATAAGCCCAAATCCATCGGTAGACTCCCCAACAACAAATCTCTCCTGCTTAAATAATGTATTCACTGCTGAAATTAATTTTGATTTATCTGAGGTTTTTTGGCATAAGTGGAACACTTCTTTTTTATAAGGCAAAGTTACATTTAATCCTAAGAATTTATCATCTTTACAAAAATCTTTATAAAATAACTCTAGATCGCTTTCAGCAACGGTGTAAGGCCGGTAGTCGAAATTGATCTTTGCTTGTCTTGCGAATCTATTATGAATAAAAGGTGACAATGAGTGCTCGGTTGGGTTTCCAAGTACACCTAACTTATGCAAAACTTTCATTGATTAATAATCCAGCAAGTTTCGAGAACTCTATTTAATTTTTTTTCAAACTTTAATAAATGCTCAGGTGTCTCAAATGGATAAGATACTGCAGGAGGCAGTGAAGATAAAATTGACTTAGTTCTTCCTCCTGATTCTAAACCAAATTTAGTTCCCCTATCATGTAGAAGGTTAAATTCAACATAACGCCCCCTCCTGATTTTTTGAAACTCTCTATGATTTTCATTATATTCATCTTTAATTTTATGGTTAACTATTTGATAAATGTTTTTGTTGTAAGTTTTTACTAGATCTTTTAAAAAAGACAAACTATTGTCAATGTTATCCATTTTATAATCATCAAAGAAAATACCTCCAATACCTCTCTTTTCATTCCTATGGGGCAGATAAAAATATTCATCACACTGTTTTGCAAATAATTTATAAAGACTTTTATCGTAAGAGTCTAAGTAGGACTTTAAACTTTTATGCCAAAACCTAAAGTCTTCTTTGCTCTCAAAAAAGGGAGTTAAATCACAACCCCCACCAATCCACCAATCTATAAGACTGTCATTATCAAATATTAAAAAGATTCTTACATTTAAGTGAGATGTTGGGATAAGAGGACTTAGTGGATGTGCTATCACTGAGACTCCCATAGCAATATATCCATTTGACTTAGGAAACCTTTTAAGAATATTAGAGCTATTTGGTAAGTTTGAACTTTTAATCATAGAGAAAGATGCAATTGCTTTTTCAAAAGCTGTCCCTTCAGAAATAATCTTTACATGGCCCTTTGCAATATCAGAGTTCCAAATATCTTCATCACCTGCAGAAAGATCTTTTTCTAGAGAGAGGAAATTATTAAAAATGTCCGACTGCAGCAATACAAACTTTTCTTCTAATTTATCAACATCAACGAACATATTTTTTCTCAATCAAATCATAAATCCTGCTGGGTGAAACTTTATTACCAAGAGGTGCATTATAAAGAGCAACATCTTCATATGAAAACAATTTAATAATGCCAACAAGACTTTCTGGAGCATCTTGACCACTAATATTAGCTGATGTAGATATAAATGGACCATTAAGATATTCGTGTAGTTTTATAATAGGTGAGTGATCACTCACTCTTGCTAAAAAACTTGATTTATATGTTAAATATTCTGGTATTAATTTATTCGCAGGAATGATTATTGAATTATGGCCTGGCCAAAATGTAGAAATAACGCTTTTTTTTAAAATCATATCTGAATACAAATTGACACTATCTAAGTCTCTGAATAATAAAATAAATTTCTTTTCTCTTTCTCTACCTTTTAATTCAAAAACTCTTTCAATTGATTTTAAGTTAAAAGGATCACATCCCAGTCCCCAAACTCCTTCAGTAGGATGTAACAAAATATTGCCTTTCTCCATCCATTTTGCAGATTGCTCTGCGTTTAAAGAACGCATTAAAATTTAATTGTTAAGTTTTTTATCTTTTGAAATAACTTCTTCACGCATTTTAGATTTAAACTCATGAAGTTTTAATGCAAGAACATCATCATTTGTTGCCAAAATTTGGACAGCTAAAATCGCCGCATTTTTAGCACCAGAAGATCCTACCGCAACTGTTGCTACAGGAATTCCAGGAGGCATCTGCACTGTTGATAGAAGTGAGTCAAAACCACTAAGCGATCCTGATGGAATGGGTATTCCAATAACGGGTTTAGTAGTGTGGGCGGCAACTACACCAGCCAGATGAGCAGCCATGCCAGCTGCCGCAATAAATACTTCAACACCGTTTTCTTCTGATGACTTAATTAATTCAAGAACTTTATCCGGAGTACGATGAGCTGAAAATACATTTTTTGTATAAGAAACACCAAAATCATCTAAAACACCAAAAGCTTTGGAAACAATATCTAAGTCAGAGTCAGACCCCATAACAATTGCTACAGACATAACACATTATAATAAAAACTTTTAAATAAGTGCAAAAAAGTTAAAATAAAAGAATGCCAAAACTAAACATATTAATATATCCAGATCCAAGACTCAGAATAAAGGCGGAAAAAGTAACAAAATTCGACAAAAGTCTAGAAAATTTAGTAAATAATATGTTTGAAACGATGTATTCTGCTGATGGCATTGGTTTAGCAGCTACTCAGGTTGATATTCACAAACAAGTAGTTGTAATGGACTTAAGTGAAGAGAGAAATAGTCCTAAAGTTTTTATCAATCCTCAATTTACTGTAAAAGATGACAAAAGTTTATATAGTTGCAATGAGGGATGTCTTTCAATACCTGGATTTCATGAAAAAATATCAAGACCTGAGAAGATTATTGTAAATTACCAAGATATTAATGGAAAATTGATAACTGAGGAGCCTGAAGGTCTGCTAACGGTGTGTTATCAACACGAAGTTGATCATCTAAATGGTAAATTATTTGTGGATTATTTAAGTCCATTGAAAAGGTCTAGAATTAAGAAAAAACTAGAAATTGAAAGGAAAAAAGAATTTTAAAAGTAATATCGACAGTTTTAACGTATTTTAAAAGATTTTAGACGAAATTAAAGGATTTTAAGCAAATTTTATTAAATGGATATCGAGTCATCACAAAAGTTAGAACAAAATAAGGTTAGTATTGTTTATGCAGGCACTCCTGTATTATCCAAAAAGATTCTTGAAAAACTTAATGAAAATTTTGAAATCAAAGCTGTGCTTACACAACCTGATAAGATTAGGGGCAGAACAAAAATCCCTTCTCTTGCTCCCGTTGCTGAATTTGCAGTCAAGAACAACATTGAATGTATAAAAATAGAAAACTTTCAGCAAAATAATCTTCTCAAACTTAATAATCTAAAATTTGATTTTTTAATTGTGGCTGCCTTTGGGAAAATTATTCCAAAACATATTCTGAATTTACCAACAAAAGACTCCATAAATATTCACTTCTCTTTGTTGCCAAGTTATAGAGGAGCTACACCTATTCAAAGTGCTATTTTATCTAATGATGAAATTACTGGAATTTCTTATATGTCAATGACCGAAGGCATGGATGAAGGTCCAATTTATTCCAGTCACGAATTATTGTTTGAAAAAAATGAAAATAAAATAACTCTTGAGAATAGATTGATAGACTTAACATTAAAAACTGTTGTCACAACAATTAAAGAAATTAACCTTGGCAATCTTCAACCAAAAGAACAAGATACCGCTCAAGCAAGTTATTGTAAGAAGATTACAAAGTCTGATGGATTGATAGATTTTAGAGAAACGTCTGAGGAAATAGAATCAAAACTGCGAGCTTACATTGAATGGCCAGGACTTTTTTTTAACTATAAAAATGTTCAAATAAAGATACATGGATGTTATGTACACGAACACAGTGGCAATGAGAGACCTGGAACAATTTTGTGGGATGAAAAATTAGGAATGTCAGTAGTGACAAATAATTCTAAGATAGTAATTACTCACTTACAGTTTCCAGGTAAAAATATTATCGCCGATGCTTCGATAAAAAATGGGTACAAAGATTTTTTTAACAAGAAGATAGAAAAAACGAGTTTATAAATATTTATGAAAATATACTTTTATTTTGCCTAAAACAGGTATATTTTAGCTACTATGAAAATATTGATTTTGGGTGCTGGGCAAGTTGGTGGCAGCCTTGCTACCAATTTATCATCTGATGGATATGAAGTTACAGTTGTTGATGAAGATTCTGATAAACTAGCTGATCTTGATGACTCAGTTGATCTAAGGACTGTTTTGGGACATGCAAGTCACCCTCTTACGTTAAGGAAAGCAGGTTGCGATAGAGATACTGTTCTTCTCTCATTAACAAATAATGATGAAGTAAATTTAATAGCATCTAAAATCGCAAAATCCTCTTTTAATGCAAAAAAAACTATCTGTAGATTAAGTGATTCGTCTTACATAACAGAAAAAAAACTTATCAATGACTTTGTTGATATCCCTATAAGCCCAGAAAATGATATTACAGAACATCTTTTTCAGTTGATAACACATCCAGGTACAAATCAAATTGAAGATTTTGCTGATGGCAAAGTTAAACTTGTTTCAGTAAAAGCACAAAAAAACGGTAACTTAGTTGGACATGAACTTAAAGTTATAAGACAAGATATGCCGGATATCGATACCTTTGTCCCAATAATTTATAGGAAGGGTAAGCCTATCAAAGCAAAAGGTTCTACCATTATTAAAGAAAATGATGAAATCTATTTTATAACTGCCGCAGAAAATATAGATGAAGTAGTTAATGAAGTTCAAGAGAAGTCTGAACGTTTCTCTAGAGTCTTTATTATCGGCGGGGGTAAAATCGGGTTTAATCTTGCCAAACAACTAGAAAACAAATTTAATGTTAAGGTCGTTGAAAGAGACAAAGGCAGATGCAAATTTCTTTCAGAAGAACTGAATAAGGCAATTGTACTTCATGGCAGTGGCTCTGATGAAAGCTTGTTAATAAGTGAAAATATTTCACAAACAGATGTTTTTTGCAGTCTAACAAATGATGATGAGGCAAATATAATGTCTGCTTTCCTAGCAAAGAAACTAGGAGCAAAGAAAACAATGATCCTAGTAAATAATATCTCTTATATGGATATTATTCCCAAAAGATTTATCGATAATGTAATAGCGCCCTACAGATTAACAATTTCACTAGTAATGCAAGACCTTAGAGAGGGGGACTTTGCTCAAGAAGTAATCCTAAAAATGCATACAGGTGCTGAAGCGATAGAAGGAGTCATTCATCCAAATTCCTCTACAGCAGAATTCATTGGGTCTCCAATCAATTCTTTACCACTCCCGGATGAAGCTACACTAGGTGCTGTCGTAAGATCTGAAGAAGTATTGATGCCAAGTGATGATCTCAAACTCCAAATTGAAGATCACTTAATTGTTTTTCTTACCAATAAATCTGCTGTTTCTGAAGTTGAAAAATATTTCAAAGAGGCTTAATTGAATCCATTAAAAATTCTTAATTTTTTTGGAGTCTTGCTAATGTTATTTAGTTTTTCTTTTCTGATTCCAATTTTTGTTGGGTTTGTCTATGAGGAAGCTTCTATAAATATTTTTATTTCTTTGATGATTGGTATATTTCTTGTGGGTTGTTGTTCATGGGTTTTCACTAGGAAAGATGGCTCAGACCTAAGTTTAAGTGATGGGTTTATCATAACTGTTCTTTTTTGGTTGGTTTTATCTCTTTTTGGTGCGTTGCCTTTTTATTTTTTAGGATTTAGTTTTGTTGATTCATTATTTGAATCAATGTCTGGTATTACAACTACAGGTGCAACGGTGTTTTCTGGTCTAGATGAGCTTGATAAATCAGTTTTAATATATCGCCAACTTCTTCAATGGATGGGTGGTATGGGTCTAATTGTTCTTGCAATTGCAGTAATGCCATTGTTGGGAATTGGTGGAGGACAATTGTTTAAAACTCAAACACCAGGTGCTATGAGTAATCAAAAATTAACACCACGTATCACGAATACTGCAAGGGCATTATGGTTAATTTATCTTGGTCTCACTATATTATGTCTTTCCTCATATAAACTTGCTGGCATGAGTTTTTTTGACTCCTTTGCTCATGCTCTAAGTACAGTTTCTATTGGAGGTTTTTCAACGCATGATGCAAGCATCGGTTTTTTTAACAACATTAATATTGAAATTGTTTGTATGGTTTTTATGATTTTATCAGCTATAAATTTTTCTCTTCATTACGGACTTATTTATAGAAAACAATTTTTAAAGTACTTTTATGATCCAGAACTAAGATTCTTTTTATCAATTTTATTCTTAATAACAACTGTTGTTTGTATTTCTTTATTTACTTTGACTGATATTGCTAATCCTTTAAGGTATGGAATATTTCAATCTGTATCAATTGTAACCACCACTGGATTCCTTACTGAAGAGTATTCGTCATGGCCAACTATGATAAGTTTCTTACTTCTGTTAGGTGCCTTTATGGGAGCATGCTCAGGATCAGTTGGTGGAGGTATTAAGTCATGGAGGGTGTTAATAATTATAAAGCATGGATATATGCAAATATTTAAGCTTATTCATCCAAACTCTACTAACTCAATAAAAATAGGCAGAAACCCTCTGCAACAAAATGTTACAGAGGCACTTTGGGCATTTTTTTCTATCTATGTAATATCTTTTATGGTGCTTCTAATCGCAATGCTAATGACTGGCCTAGATTTTCTGACTGCATTCTCTGCTGTTGGAGCTTGTCTTAATAACTTAGGCCCAGGATTAGGTGAAGTTGCAACAAACTACAGTTCACTTGGAGTAGCTGCAAAGAGTATCTTGTCTTTTGCAATGATTTTAGGAAGACTTGAAATCTTTACTTTGCTTGTTGTCTTAACTCCTGCTTTTTGGCAGAGATAATTATTTATAGGGGTCTCTTTGTATTCCTCTTTGTTTTTTGTATCTTTTATATTCCCAATTGTAATCAATCAATTTTTTACTAATCATTTTCTCAATTTCATGATTAAGACTCTGTGCATAATTGCTTTTACCTATTTTATTAAAATTTAAAGAAGTTTCTGAAAATGTAATGGAAAGATCGGAAAAATCATTTGAATTAAGGCTGGCACATAAAACATCTTTTTCAGTTTTTGAAGCTAATGATGGAACTAAAGTTGTTGTGTAAGCTTCATGACCAAAAAATTGAGCATATTCACCTTTTCCATCCGCAGGCACCTGATCTGCGGCCATTGCAACAACAGAACCTTCACTAAGATGCTTAAATAACTCTCGGACTCCTTTATAATTGGTTTCAAAGACTTTAGCTAAGTCATTTTCTCTTCTTCGTTTAATGAAGTTATTAACAAATTCAGATTTGGCAGGTTTAAAAATTCCTAAAAGACTGAATTTATGGGCTAGAAAATTAAATAAAAAATCAATGCTTCTATTATGAAGAGATAAAATTATGAATCCATTGTTCTTTAGGTAGCTATTTAAAAGAAAATTATTTTCAATTTTAAGGATATTTTCAGGCAACAATCTATTGGGCCTTGAGAAACAATAAAAAGTTTCATAATAAGATCTAAAACTTTCCTTTAAACTCATTTTGGCTATTTTTTTAACTTCAGATTTCTCAAGATCTGGAAAAGCAAGACTAATATTAATAAATGTAATCTTTAATAAGTTTAGATTTAAGAATAAATAGATTGATGAAACCAAATCAGAAATTACATATCCAACTTTTAAGGGAAAAGGAGAAAGGCAAAGAAACAAAAATCTCATAATATTATTTCAAGAATAATCTATAATAATAGAAATTTTTCTAAGAATCATGTCAGCACAATCTATGGAGCAACTAGTCTCACTTTGTAAAAGAAGAGGTTTCATTTACCAAACTAATGAAATTTATGGTGGTCTCCAAGGAATGTATGATTTTGGTCCCTACGGAGTAGAGTTAAAAAATAATTTGAAAAATGCTTGGTGGAGTGAAATGGTCTACCAAAGAGATGATGTAGAAGGAATCGATGCTTCAATTCTTACAAATAAATTAGTACTAAAACATTCAGGTCATGAGGATACATTTTCTGATCCACTTGTAGATTGTAAAGATTGCAAAAATAGAATGAGAGCTGATCATATTAAAAATAGTAAGTGCTCACTTTGTGGTTCATCCAA
>Ga0207985_1000121_pt1 | contig 19312 bp, 13 predicted proteins | sample ETNtaG_3_FD_185761 | JGI IMG/M metagenome (GOLD analysis project Ga0207985, IMG submission 185761) | Marine microbial and viral communities from oxygen minimum zone, Eastern Pacific Ocean - ETNP201302SV84 (SPAdes) (version 2) | ecosystem: Environmental > Aquatic > Marine > Unclassified ...
TTGGAGTATTTGACCATATCAACGTCCCCAGTTTTGATTTCAATAAATTTCTCGATATCTGGGTGGTCAACACGTAATGTTTGCATGTTTGCACCTCTTCTACCGTGTTGAGCTATTGTATTTGTATTTTCACTAAAAAGATTCATGAAGCCAACAGGACCACAAGAATTACCTCCAGTTCCTAGGATTTCATCTCCACCTGGTCTTAAAACAGATAAATCGTGTCCACAGCCACCACCGTATTTGTAAGTCATAGCTTCTTGAATAACGCAGTCATAGATGGATTTAATAGAATCATCCTTGATACCAACAACATAACAATTATTGAGAGTTGTTGTAATATCTTCACGACCAGCACCATGCATGATTCTGCCGCCTGGTACAAACTTAAAATTCTTGAGTGCATCAAAAAAGGCTGCTTCCCACTTATCTTGGAGCTCAGGAGTTTTTTCAACACTTGCAAGAGCCTTCGCTTGGCGTTTCCATAGTTCCCAAGGGTTTTTCTCTCCTGGAGCTAAATATTTCATCTCAAGAACGCTTCGACCAAGTTCGTCTTCTTTATAATAATTATCTATCGTGTATTCTTCTGGACAACTTTCTTCATCCTTTTTCATGGATTCTTTAACATTGAAACCAAGAATTTGATTTTTTATTTCAGAATCAATTTTTGGATTTTTATCCGATTCTGTTGGAAAGTTTATTTCAATTGCTTCCGCCATAATTCCTAATTCTCACCCTTTAAATTAATATTTTAACGCGTCAAAAACGCAGTCTTCTCTAAAAGAGATTATTTTATTTTGCAAATACGTAGCTTTCGAAAAGCTAATTGGCTGGCCTACCAAATTATTTAATTTTTTTTATTGGAGTCAAGATTAAAAATGCAAAAAATGTATATTTTTTTTATTAAGAAATAATTTTGAAAAAAATATTACACAAGTCACAAAATTTTGCCTACTTGTTTTGCAATATTTTATGTATTAATATTTGTAGCAACTATGCACATATGACAGAAGAAAATTTGAATAATAAATTCACATTAAATGACAAATATACACTCCTCGAAGGTAGAATAATTCTATCTGGAATTCAAGCGCTTGTGAGATTATTGCTTGATCAAAACAGAGCTGATTTAATCAAAGGTATAAACACAGGCACGCTCGTATCTGGTTACAGAGGTTCACCTGTTGGTGTGCTTGATATAAATTTAGTTAGAAATAAAAAGCTGCTTGACCAACATAATATTAATTTTATTCCAGGAGTTAATGAAGATTTAGGTGCAACATTAATATATGGAAGCCAAATGGCAGGAATGGTTTCCAATGTAAAATATGATGGTGTTCTTGGAATGTGGTATGGAAAAGCACCTGGAGTAGATCGTTCTGGTGATATTTTTAGACATGCAAATTTTTTAGGTGTAGATAAAAATGGGGGGGTTCTAGCAGTTGCTGGAGATGACCCTTCCTGTAAATCTTCTACACTTCCATCTCAATCTGAACCAGCACTATTTGATGCAATGATGCCAATTTTTTACCCTGGTAACGTGCAAGAAATTTTAGATTTAGGAAGATACGCATATGAAATGTCTCGATATTCTGGATTGTGGTCAGGTTTCAAAATCGTAACTGATATTGCTGATGCATTTGGAAGCGCTATTGTTCATCCGGAAAGAATTAATATCAATATTCCAGATTTTCAATATAATGGTCAGCCTTGGAAACATACCCAAAATGCTAAATTAGTTGGACACCATAGTCTACCAACAGAAAAAGAAATTCATTTGGGAAGAATTGAAGCTGCTAAACATTTCTTAGCATCAAATAATATCAACAAAATCACAGTTAAATCAGATAATGATTCAATAGGAATTATTTCTGCTGGAAAGACTTATTATGATATCGTTGAAGCTTTAGATTCTCTTGGATGGAATGAAGAATTTTTAAATAAAAAAGGTTTAAGAATATTAAAACTTGGAGCAACTTTCCCAGTTGATAGTAATATCATTAAGCAATTCACTGAAAACTTAAATGAAGTTTTTGTTATTGAAGAAAAAAGATCATTTATCGAGATGTTGATTAAAGAAGAAGTATACAATTATGCAAATAAACCACTAATTATTGGTAAAACTGATGAGCATAATAATCCATTAATTCCTGGATATGGTGAATTAACAGCCGATGACTTATCAAAAATTATTTTTAATAGATATGCTCCTAGATTTGGCGTTGAATCAGATAATAATAAAATCAATATTATCTCAGAGGTAAACAATAGAGTTTACGGCGAGTCTTTATCTTCAAGATCAATGTATTTCTGTTCTGGGTGTCCTCATAATACCTCAACAGTTAAATTGCCTGAAGGTGATTCAGCTTTTGGAGGAATTGGTTGTCATTTAATGGCAATGTTTGTGGATGACGGTAAAGCATTTGGAACAACGCATATGGGAGGTGAGGGTGCTCAATGGGCAGGCATGGAGCCTTTTATTGAAAAAGAACACATGTTTCAAAATATTGGTGATGGTACTTTTTTCCATTCTGGTTCATTAGCCTTAAGACAAGCTATAGCAGCCAACTCTCACATTACCTACAAAATTTTGTATAATAGAGCAGTAGCAATGACAGGAGCTCAAGATCCAGACGGCGGGTTAGACTTACCTGAATTAACCAAATACCTTAAATCACAGGGCGTAAAAAAAGTTATCATAACTACTGATGATACAGGTGCTTATAAATCAATTGAGAAGTCTAGATGGGACAAAGATGTTGAAATATTGCATAGAGATGAAATTGTTGATGCTCAGAAAAAATTAAAAGCTATAAAAGGTGTAACCGTTTTAGTTCATGATCAATCTTGTGCAGCAAATTTAAGAAGATTAAGAAAACGCGGTTTGGTGCATGAACCAAAGAAGCGCATATTTATTAATGAAGCAGTATGTGAAGGATGTGGAGATTGTGGAGTTAAATCTAATTGTCTAAGTGTGCAACCAATTAAGACTGAGTTTGGAAGAAAGACTCAAATCGATCAACCTTCCTGCAATAAAGATTATTCCTGTGTTGAAGGTAATTGTCCATCATTTATACAGGTTATTCCATCTAATAAAGATGATAAAAGAAAATTACCTGATATTGGGTTTGATCCATCAGTGTTACCTAACCCAAAAAAGATCCAAAAAGATGTAGCTAATGTATTTATGCTTGGTATTGGGGGAACAGGAGTTGTAACTGTAAATCAGATTATTTCCACTGCAGCATTTATCGAAGACAAAAAGGTGATTTCTCTTGATCAAACTGGGTTAAGTCAAAAAGGTGGTTCTGTTGTTTCTCATCTGAAAATTGTTAATAACGATAAAGAATATTCCAGTAGAGTTGCAAACGGTGAATCTGATGCTTACTTAGTCTTTGATTTGCTTACAGGTGTAAATCCAAAAAATATGGCGAAATTAAGTTCTAAGAATTCAACTTCAGTTATTTCAACATCTGAAATACCAACAGGGGATATGGTAAGATCTACTGCTGAAGAATATCCTGAAGCATCGTTTATGATTGATTTAATTAAAGAATACTCTAAAAATAATACTTTATTGAACGCTACTGAGCTTTCAGAACATTTCTTTGGTAGCAATATGCAGGCAAATTTTATTGTGATTGGTGCTGCTTATCAATCTGGTTGTATTCCAATTTCTAGCGAATCAATTGAAAAAGCTATTGAAATGAATGGCGTAGCTGTTACACAAAATACTAATGCGTTTAATATTGGAAGAAAAGTGGTTTCAGATCCTCATTGGGTTGATACTATTGATTTATATAGATCTGGTAATCTAGCTTCAAAACCAATTCTTTCATCAGAAGCTTTGAGTCTAATTAATTCAATTTCACCTGATGATGAACTGAGAAAAATTCTTGAATATAGAACTCAGGAATTAATTGAATATCAAAACCTTTCTTATGCAAAAGAGTATATGAGTTTTGTTGGAAATATTTTTGAAAAAGAGCAAAAAACTAGATCGAGCTCTGAATTATCCCAAAATATTGCAAAATATTTGTTCAAATTAATGGCTACGAAAGATGAATATGAAGTAGCTAGACTTTCTCTCAAAACTGAGCTTGATTCTGCAATAAATAAAGAGTTTGGTAAGTCTGCAAAAATTAGTTATATGCTTCATCCTCCTTTTTTAAAAGCAATGGAAAATATTCCAATATTAAACATGTTACCTGGAGTAAAATCAAAATTAGCTTTAGGATCATGGTTTAAAGTTTTTTATATAATGCTGAAAAACATGAAATTTTTAAGAGGAACGCCTTTTGATTTTATGGCATGGTTTAGCAATGATGTTAGAAAAGCAGATAGAAAAGCACTAAATCACTACAAATCTATTCTTTCTAACAACATAAATGAAATAGGAAATGGTAAATATCAAGATTTAAAAGATTTTTCTGTTTTACCTGATATTATTAGAGGATATGAAGAGGTAAGATTAGAATCTATGGACAAATATTTCAAAAAAGCTGAATCCATTTTTTCAAAATAAATCATTTATTTTTTTCCTTTTAGAAACTATATTGTAAAAAACCAAAAATTTTATAGGAAACAAACATGAAAAAAAGCATTATAATAACATTTTTATTATTAGGATTTATTTATTCACAAAATAAAAGCATGCATGGTCATGACCATGATCACGACCATACAATGTGCGGAACAGATCAGCTTTATGAGCAATTAAAGGAAACAAATCCAGAATTTGTTGAACAAACTTTCGCTCATATTGAAAAATTAAGACAAAGTAGATTGAAATCTGGTTCAAATATCGAAATGCAAAAACCAATTGGTAAAAGACCAACCATAGATATTCCTATTAGATTTTACGTTTTATATAGTAATGCAAATGATAATGTAGATAATCTTGCATTTGACAAAATTGCAGCTAATTTTGACCAAATAAATTTAGACTTTAAAAATTTAAATCCTGATGGAGAGCACGTTCCTCAAAATCCAAACCCTTCTACAGGGACTGACGCAAATATTGATTATGCTCACTATAATGCTAGAGGTACACATGATATAAGATTTGTTGGTTACAAGGGAGAAGAAACAGGAGCAGAATTAATTGAAGGCGAATCTATTGTTCGAATTCAGGTCAGTTCTAGTATTACAGGAGTATGCGACGCCATGAATGCTGTTGGAAGAACTTGTCCTGGAGAAACTGGATATGAATATAATGAACAATATATGAGTGTATACATTGCTACTTTAGGTAGTGGATTACTAGGTCAAGCATACTATACTTATCCTCATGCAGTTGTTTTAAATGAATCTGTTGGATCAGTTGAAAATCCTGGTGAATTATCTACTTATGGTAGAGGCAGAACTCTTACTCATGAATTAGGGCATAATTTTACTTATCCACATCCTTTCGCAGCTTCATCTTGTTCATCTCCAATTTGGTCAGATGTACCTGCAAAAACTTCTCCAAATTATTCAGCTGAATTAGTTCAGGATTCAAATGGAAATTGGTATGGTAGTGGTGGCTCAAACGAATGTATTGGTACCACTAATAAAGGTGACCAATTCATGAACTATATGGATTATGTATATGATTACAACATGGTAATGTTTTCAAATCAACAAGTAATTCAAGGTGAAGCATGGGCTTTAGATCATCAGCAAGATCCTGGCTGGTTAGAATTTAATTTTGTAAATACTGCACTTTCTACCACTACATCGCTCTTGACAACTGATAGTGTTCTATCATTCAATGTGACATTTGAAGAAGAAGTTTCTGGCTTTTCCGCTGATGATATTGTTGTAACAAATGGTGATGTAACTAATCTAAATGGTGGAACGGGGACTTCATTTGATTTTGAAGTAACTCCACAAGCAGATGGTGATGTAAGTGTCTACGTTTCAGCTGGAGCAGCTGTTGGTACCTCTTCAGGATTTGATAATAATGAAACTGACGAAATTATAATTAAAGTTGATAGAGTAGCTCCTCTTGCAGGTAATGTTTCTTCAACAGACTTAGACCAACAATTTTATTTACCTAAAATTCCAAACATAACAATAAATTTAGAAGATTTTACAGATGCTACAAGTGGGGTTGAAGCCTATTTTGTAAGCGTTGGTACAACACCTGGAAATAGCGACATATATAGTTCTACAAGATATACATCTACTAGAGTAGATTTGGAAAATTTACCTTTAGAAGACTATCAAAGATATTATATAGAAGTTTTCTGTGTTGATCAAGTCGGATTATCGTCAGATGTTACATCTTTAGATTTTTATTATTTTGGTTCTTTATTAGGAGACTATGATAATAATTGGGAAATTGATTTTAAAGATTATGCGGCATTTATTGCAAATTATCCTGGGGAAGATATTGCACCTGTTACTGGAAGTGCTCCATATTATTTCCCAAATTTTGATGGAGTTTCAGACAGTCAAGATTTAGCTATGATGGAGTCTTTATGGAATTATTCTTTTGACACAAATGGCAGATCAATACCTGATTATCAATCTGCTCAAGGTTCAATTCCAAACTTCAAGCTTATTAACGATATTTTAACTGTATCTTTACCAACAGGTGCTGTTTCATCACAATTATATTTAGAGTATAATCCTTCAAATTATGATATTGACTTGAAGGGTTTAAACTTTAATGACTACTCATTAATAAATGCTGTCGATAAAGCTAACGGTATTCTTCATATTGAGATGTCTAATTTGAATCCATCTTCTGGAAATGACCAAGTAACTTTTGATTTTGGTAATCTTACTTTTATATCGGAAGACTTAAGAGTTTATTATTCCTCTTATGATTCGTATGGTGAAATTGTTTCACAAGGATACGAATTTTTATCAACTGCCCCAGATAGCTACAGATTAGCTCAAAGTTATCCTAATCCATTTAATTTACCTGGAACAACTATTGAGTTCGATTTGCCTTCAGCTCAGAATATATCAATGGTCATTGTTGATATACGTGGAAGAGTTGTAAGAAATTTAATTGATGGCCAAGAGCGATTTGGTTTCCAATCTGTTGTTTGGGATGGTAAAAATGATGATGGTGACGTAGTAAGTAGTGGAGTATACTTTTATCAAATTAGGTCATCAAGCTTTACTGAAGCTGGTAAACTTGTTTTCTTAAGATAAATCATTTCTGATAATTAGATGCTTAATAGAGAACCATCTTTATCCGATATTGAAGGTGCACGCGCACTAACCAATTCTATCGTTAGAAACACTCCGATTTTGATATCTGAATATTTCAATGAACTGCTTGATATGGAACTATATTTCAAATGTGAAAATTTTCAAAAAACGGGCTCATTTAAAATTAGAGGAGCATCAAACGCAATTTTTTCATTGTCAAAAGCTGAGTCTCTTCAAGGAGTTGCTTGTCAATCCTCAGGTAATCATGGAGGAGCTATCGCATGCGCAGCACATCTGAAAGGTATTCATGCTGATGTTGTAATGGCTAAGAGTGTATCAAAAGCTAAGATACATAATGTAAAAACTTATAATGGAAACATGATTTTTTGTGATACGATGGGAGAAAGAGATGATCTCTTTCTAAAAACAGTTAAGGAAAATAATAGAATTTCTATTCACCCTTATGATAATTATGACGTTATTGCAGGTCAAGGTACTATTGGACTTGAAATAGTTGAGCAGGTACCTGAATTTGACTCAATTTTAGTTCCTATTGGCGGCGGTGGATTAATAAGTGGAATTTCAATTGCTTTAAAAGAAATGAATATCTCTTCAAAAATCATTGGATGTGAACCAGAAAGTGTTGATGATACTTACCAAATGTTTAATGCTAATAAGCGTATTGAAATGGACCATAGAGAGTCAGTTGCAGATGGATTAATGGCTATTGTTGGTGAATTAACTCTTCCAATTATCCAAAAAAATATTGATGATATTATTTTGGCTTCAGAAGAAGAAATTATTAATACAACAAAGCTTATTTGGGAAAGGATGAAGATTATTATTGAGCCTTCTTGCGCATTAGTTTTGGCTAGTTTGATCAAAAATAAAGATAAATTTAAAGGCCAGAAAGTTGTTTTAGTTATTACTGGAGGTAATGTAGATTTGGTATCTTTGCCATGGTTAAAGGTAGGTAAAGATTAGTTATTGAAATTTTTTAGATTATTAAAAAAAAGCCCTCATAATTATGAGGGCTTTTTTTATAAAAGAAGTATGATATTTTACAGGTCGTATCCAATACTAAGAGTTGTAAATCTACCCATTTCTGGACCTAAGAACATCTCTTTGTGTTTAACGTCTGTAACATTATCAATTGATAATCCAACTGACATGCCATCTACAGCATCTACATCAAATTTAGCATTAAAACCAAGTGTATAGAAAGGAGCAACTCTACCTGTAGCAAAACCAGTATTAGAATCGTAACCTTCTTGATATCTTAGATTCATACCAAAAGCTTTACCAGGCTCACTAAACTGAAAACCCGCTCCAAGTTTAAATTCTGGAGTGTTCATTTCAACTTGAGTTTCTGCGCCTTCGTAGTCTGCTTTAAGAATTTGATCGCTTAAGAAAGACATATTCATGAAGAAATTCCAATTATTGTTAGGAAAGTAGTTAAGTGTAGTTTCAAGTCCATGTAGAATTAAATCTTCACTTAATTGTTTATAACCAACAATTAGATTACCTCCATAAGGTGAATTTACAGGAGATATAGCACCCATCGGTGTTTGAGCCATGTTACCAAGAATTAATGCAGCATATTCATCTGCACCTGTTCCATTTTCATTACCACCAGCAGCAGCAGCATCCCATCCACTTACAAAAGCAGTAAGTTCGGTATTACCTGCCATAGCAGTTTGAATAGCTGAAACATAACTAGCAGAATTACCCATTGAAGTAACAATTCCTGATACACCTTGTAGATTTGTTACATAACCTTCAACATTTAGTCTGTAAGCATCCACAGTTAAAGTCATATTATCAGAAACTTGTCCTTTATAACCAACTTCAGTTTGAGTCCATGTAGTTTGTTTAACTACTGGAGAATCAGGAAGATCAGTTAAAGGATTAATTTGCTCTAAAGAGAAATTAAGCACTGGATTAACAAAGCTTGTTGGCAGTGCAGTTGCAGCTAAAGCCATTAAGTCTTGAGCTCCAAGACCCGCAGCAGCAGTTGCAGCAGCAGTTACAGCAGTTGCTACATCAGCTCCACCAGCTAATGCTTGATTAAATGCACCTTGAACAGTCGCGTTAAAGCCCATTTGAGCTAAAGTAAGACCTGCACCAAGACCAGCTGCCATGTTAGCACCAATTCCTGCACCTACAGCTTGTAAGTAAGCAGCGCCATCAGCACTTTGTAGGAATTGACCAGTAAATAATGGTGCAAAGACACCATGCGCAGCAGCATTAATAGTATTATTATTCATTTCATAATTTGTATTAACACCTAATCCAAGAGCTGGAGACCAGTTTGAACGGAACGTTTGTAATCCATTCGCATCTCTATCATATGTATATCCAACAGTTGATGAACCCATAGCTTTCACTTGAAAATCAGGATTGAAAGGTAATCCACCAAATGCAGGATCTTGGAAATTAATTCCTAGTCCACCATAAACAAAATCTCTTGAAACACCAATATCAAGATTTTTTGTAAAGTTACCAGGTAAGTCAATATTTTGACCATAAGTTACACGGAAACTACCTCTGATAGCCTCAGGAGACCATACAAGAGCCATTTTTGGAGCAAATAGTGTATCTTCTCCAATATCTCTTGTAAAGTTACTAGAATCAACTCTTCCAGTTCCTACGAACTTAAATGTATCGCCCCATTTCTTTTCATATGAATAGTAAGCACCAACATTTTGGAAGTCATCTATATCTTCATGTTGACCATTGATAGTACCTTTAGTTTCAGGTGTTCTGTCTAAGAAGTCAATACCCCAAACAACAGATTGTCCATTCTTTAAAGGTATATTGTGTTGCAATTGGAATGCTCTGTTTGATGACGTATCATAAACAACTAAACCTGTAGCAACATTATAAGTAGTTTCTTGTTTATTGGTATTAGTAAAGAAATTAACAAACAAGTCTCCGCCTAGAAAATCTTGTCTAGAATATGAAACTTGAAACTGATTAAGGGTTGCATCATCAGCATGCTGACGACCAACACCAGTCATTTCAATAGCAGATAAGTTTGCCGTTCTAGCATTAATTTTCATTGTAGATTTCAGATCTAAACGAAGTTCAGTCTGCATATCTAACATTGTAGATTCTGGTTTATAACCATCTCTAGCGGTATTTGTTACTCCGCCAACAGGGTCGTTGTACGAAGTGTTAAAATCAACAAAAGGGTAAACAGTTGTTTGAAGACCTCTACGAATAGTAGAAGGTTCAAAGTAAGTATGCCCAGCTGCAGAAGCTTCTGCTGCTGTTAAAGGCATATTGCTTTCCCAGTCTGTAAAAGTTGTGTGTTTTAAACTAACACGTGTAGCTGCTCTAGGACCCCATTGATGAGAGTATCGAGCATAAACTTTCATGTAATCTCTATCTCCAGTTGTTAATGCTACTCTATTACCAGTATTAAATGGTGATTTGGTATAGATTGCAATAACTCCTTGCTGAGTATCAGGACCATACATTGGTGTTGCCGGACCTCTAACAAGTTCTAGTCTGTCGATTTCTGATTCATCTGGTGAAAAGAATTGAAGAAGTTGAGCATTTACAACAGGAGCTCTTGTCCATCTGTTATCAACAACAGCATGTATAGCGCCTGAGAAAACACTGTTAAATCCACGAACAGTCATGTTTGAGGATTCAACACCCATCTTCATAGTTTCAACACCAGCCTTGTTTGCCAATACATCTACTACTGAAGCAGCGCCACGAGCTTCGAGCTCAGCGCCATCAAAAACTTCGACACTAGCAGGTGAATCAACAACTAATTCTTTTTTAAAAGATGCAGATACAACTACTTGATCAAGCAATAAATTACTTTTTTCAAGAGTTAAATTTGCACTTGATGCCTGACCGCCACTAATAGTAACTACAGCACTTGCATCTTGATAACCTATGTACGATGCAGTTACGGTATATGTACCATCACTTAAGCCTGAAATTGTGAAAGATCCATCAGTATTAGATGCACTTCCAACATCAGTACCTTCAACTGATACATTTGCTCCAGCAAGAGCATTACCTTCATCACCGCTAACGGTTCCAGTAATGTTCTGTGCAAAAAGCGCTGTAACAGATAAAAGCAGGGCAAACATATATTGAAAACTTGATTTATTAAGTTTCATTATTTATACCTCTTATTATTTATTTTATCAGTTAGTTTTTTCGTGTTTTTTGACACAAAAATATCAATTATTTCCAAGGTATCACTATAAATGAAAAAAACCAAACAAAAAATCTTTACTATTATTAACTTACTTTTCGATGAAACTGACAAAAAAAATTATATTTATAATATTATTATCTAATAGTATTAATGCGCAAACAATGGAAGAGCTTATGAAAGAAAAAAAATCGAAATTAACTGATATGCAATACTATGTTACCCAAGATTGTGGAACAGAACCTGCTTTTGATAATGAATATTGGGATCATAAAGAACCTGGAATCTATGTTGATATTGTTTCTGGAGAAGCTTTGTTTGCCTCAATTCATAAATATGACTCAAATTCTGGATGGCCTTCATTTTATCAACCAATTGAGGAAAAAAACGTAAAATTTGAGCAGGATTATGAGTTAATTCTTCCTAGAACAGAAGTAAAAAGTAAGCAGGGAGATTCTCATTTAGGTCATGTTTTTAATGATGGACCAAATCCTACAGGATTACGCTACTGTATCAATTCTGCTGCCTTAAAATTCATTCCCGTTAAAGAAATGGAAGAAAAAGGATATAAAAAATATTTATATCTCTTTGATACTTAATGGAAAAAGAATCTCGCCTAAAGGATTTTTTAACAAATCCTTATAAATCTATGTGGAAAATGGCTTTGCCAATCATTGCTGGAATGATGGTACAAACATTATTTAATGTGGTAGATATTATGTTTATTGGATGGCTTGGCGCAGATGAGGTTACAGCAGTAGCATTTGTTAGTCCTTTATTTTTTATTATTATAGGTCTTGGAGTGGGGATCGGAACTGGAGCAACTGCTACAATAGCTCAATATATTGGTCAAAAAGATAAGAAAAATGCCGAAAAAACTGCTTCGCAAACATTATTAATCGGTTTTTTAAGTACTATTGTCTTAACTATTCTTGGAGTGATTTATGGAGAAGTCCTACTGTCTATTTTAGGTGCTGAGGGAGAAATTCTTACAATAGCTTATTCTTATTTAAGAATTCTAACATTTGGTCTTGGATTAGTTATCTTCTCAATGTTTTTTAGAGCTATTTTAGCTGGAGAGGGTGAAACAAAAATTCCAATGATTATTGGATTAATTGGTACTGTTTTAAACCTAATTCTTGATCCAATTCTTATTTTTACTTTTGAATATGGTGTTAGAGGAGCAGCTTTTGCAACAATTATTAGTCAAATTGTAATGGTTCTGGCGTACTTATTTATCATTTTTGTAAAAAAATCAACTTTCATATCATTTTATTTAAGGGATTTAAAGCTCAATAATCAAATAATGTCAAAAATATTTCAAATTGGGATTCCATCTTCACTTTCCATGCTTATTATTTCATTTGGACAAGTAGTGATGAATAAGATTCTTGTAAATTATTCAACAGAAGCTGTAGCTGCCTATCAAATAGTTTCAAGACTTGATATGTTGTTATTTATGCCGATTTTAGGAATAGCTATCAGTCTAACAACTATTGTAGGAATGTTTTATGGCGCAAAAGAATTTGATAAACTTTTATCAGTAGTTTACTATGGAATAAATAGAGCGGTGTTGATCACAACAATTAGTGTAGCACTCTTTTTTGTTTTAGCTAGTAATATTTTACCTATTTTTAGTTCAAACCTCTTAGTTATAGATATCGGAGTAACCTATTTAAAAATTATAATAATAGCTTATCCAGCTGTTGGAATAAGTGTTATTTGTTCAAGAGTATGTCAAGCTTTAGGTCAAGGAATGCCACTACTTATCACAACAATTACTCGTGTGATTATTTTAACAGCTCCCTTATCTTATTACTTTTATTTCATAGGAAAGCCAATTGAGTGGGTTTGGTTTTCTCAAGTATTTGCAATTTTAATTGCTGCAATTATTTCTTTTGCTTGGATGCGTTTTTATTTTAAAAAGTTTAATATTGTTAGAAACTAGTCGTTCTGCTAACTTTTCTTAATGAAGACCTTAAAAAACCTGGAAGAAGTAAAAAGTTTTGTTGGATCAGAGCTGGGGGTTAGTAATTGGCATCAAATTTCACAATCTCAAATATCTAAATTTGGAAAAGTAACAGGAGATGAGCAGTGGATTCATACTGCTCCTGTAAGAGCTAAATTATTATCTCCTTTCAAATCTACAATTGCTCATGGTTTCTTGGTTCTATCTTTACTTCCAAAGTTTTTAGAGGAAACCTATGTTATCAAATCAGCTAAAATGGGTGTAAACTATGGATTAAATCGTGTACGATTTACTGCACCTGTTCCTGTAAAAAGCTTTGTAAGAGGAAGAGTTTTTTTAAAAGAGTATAAAGAGATTAAAAATGGTGCAAAATTAATCGTCGAAGTTACGGTAGAGCTCAAAGATAATGAAAAGCCAGCCTGCGTAGCAGAGCAAGTATTTTTAATCTACGAGTAGTATTAAGGAGGGGAATATTACTAATCTATATTTAATTAGACATGGACAAGCGTCCTTTGGAGAGAAGAACTACGATAATTTGAGTAAAAAAGGGATTAAGCAATCAATTGCTCTAGGAAAAAAATTATTGAAAAATAATATATCTTTTGATCAAACAATTACTGGTCCATTGAAAAGACATCAACAAACTTTTGATGGCATAAATAAAGGATACGGGGGAGATTTAAGTAATCCATCAATTATTGATGAGTTTGCTGAAAATCAGTTGATGGAAATTGCTCAGCACTTCATTCCTAAAATGTTAAATACTGATAAGAATATTAAAGAGATTTTTAATGCTGTTCCTTTTTGGAAACGTAAACGAAAATTTTTAGAATATTTTAATATAATTGCAAAAAAATGGATTCATAATGAGCTTGATTTATCTGAAAAAGGATTTGAAAGTTACGATAATTTTAGAGAAAGAGTTCGGTTGGCGAAAAGTAAGGTATCATCATTAATGAGTGAAAATAAAAATACAATGGTTGTGTCATCTGGCGGTGCAATCACTGGTGTTTATGCTGAATGTCATCCATTAACGGTCGATGAAATAATGAAATTAAATTTTAAGATTAAAAATGCCTCAATAACATTGTTTAAGAAAGAAAATGATACTTTTACATTGGATACATTTAATCGTAGTTTAATACCAAGATATTTAGAAACATACATTTAGAGGAATTATGGCTTTACCAAACAAAAAATTTGAAGAGATAAAATCAAAAATTCAGAAGTTTATTGACAATGAAATGGTTGTTCATGAAGACGATTTTAATATCAATCATAAATTTGCTGATCACTTACCATTCCTTGAAGAAAAACGAAATAAAGTGAGGGAGATGGGGTTATTTGCTCCTCAAATTTCAAAAGAGCATGGTGGATTGGGATTAAGTCTTCATCAACTTGGTCAAATCTATGAAATACTTGGTAAAACTTTTTATGGCCTCTATGTATTCAATTGTCAAGCGCCTGATGCTGGTAATATGGAAATTCTTATTGAGCATGGCACAGATTATCAAAAAAAAACATTTTTAAAACCTCTAGTTGAAGGAAAAGTAAGAAGTTGTTTTTCAATGACCGAACCTGAATTTGCTGGTTCTAATCCAGTGATAATGGGTACAACTGCTGTAAAAGATGGTTCTAACTATATTATAAATGGACATAAATGGTTTACATCTTCTGCAGATGGTGCTGATTTTGCTATTGTAATGGTAATTACAGATCCAGATCATAAAAATCCTTATATGAGAGCATCTCAGATTATTGTTCCAACAAAAACAAAGGGTTTCAATTTTATTAGAAATATTTCAGTAATGGGAGATGAGGGAGATGGTTGGAATGCACATGCAGAAATCATTTACGATAATTGTATTGTTCCTAAGGAAAATGTTTTAGGTCCTGTTGGAGCTGGGTTTAAAATTGCTCAGGAAAGACTTGGACCTGGAAGAATTCATCATTGTATGAGATGGATTGGAGAATGTGAAAAAGCTTTTGATATGATGTGTCAAAGAGCAGCTTCAAGGGAACTTGCTCCTGGAAAACCTTTGGCAATGAAGCAAACTATTCAAAATTGGATCGCAGAATCAAGAGCAGAAATTAATGCTTCTCGTTTAATGGTTCTTGATGCTGCTAAAAAAATTGATAATGAAGGTGCGTACGCTTCTAAGGTTGAAATTTCAACGATTAAATTTTATGTAGCACAAGTTCTTCAAAACGTTCTTGATAGAGCTGTTCAGGTGCATGGTGCTCTTGGTATGACTGATGATACTCCACTTGCTTCGTTGTATAGGCATGAAAGGTCAGCTAGAATTTATGACGGTGCTGATGAAGTGCATAAGTCAAGAGTAGCCAAAGAAATAATGAAAAAATATCTTAAATAGGATTCGAAAGTTTTGAGAGTTCCTCTAAAGCTTAAATTCTACTACTTGCTATCACGATTCATTCAAAAAAATAAAACCCCAAATTTTTCAATGGATTCTCCTAGAGAGATACGAGATGGAGAAGAATTTGCATTAGAAACACTTAAAACTTACTTATTAGAAAATAATATTAATGCTGATGATTTATCAATTAAACAATTTCCTAGCGGATATTCCAATTTAACTTATTTTATCAAATCATCATCTCAGGAGCTTGTTTTACGAAGACCGCCGTTTGGTGCAAAGAGCTTAAAGGGTGGACATGATATGTTACGAGAGTACAATGTATTAAAAAATCTAAAATCTCAATTTTTAAAAGTTCCTGATGTTTATCTTTATTGTGATAATAGTGAAATAATTGGAGCACCTTTTTATTTAATGGAGCGAGTGGAGGGTTATATAATTAGGCCAAATCTCCAGCAAAAAGATTCTCCAGGTAAAGAGGTAATTCAAAATGTATCCAAATCTTTAGTTTCTACATTGGTAGAGCTACATAATGTTGATATAGATCAAGCTAATTTAAATGAGCTTGGAAATATTAATGGCTATGTTAAAAGACAGGTTGAAGGTTGGATAAAGAGATACAATCATTCAAAAACTGATTCTATAGCAAATATGGAATTTATAGCATCCTGGCTTCATGAAAACCAACCCTTAGAAGTTAAAGGGTCTATTGTGCACAATGATTTTAAATATGATAACCTGGTACTTGATAAAGATAATCATTCAAAAATAAACGCAGTTCTTGACTGGGAGATGGCCACTATAGGTGATCCTTTTATGGATTTGGGAACTACTCTTGGTTATTGGGTTGATAAAAATGATTTACCAGAGCTCAAGTTGTTTCAATTAAGTGCAACAACTCTTGATGGCAATCCAACTAGAGAAGGTATTTTGGAATTATATGAAAAGGAGTCTGGAAAAAATATCACTAATCCAGTGTTTTACTACGTTTTCGGACTATTCAAGATCGCAGTTATCGCGCAACAAATTTATTTTAGATATAAAAAGGGGTATACAAAAGATAGAAGATTCTCATTACTTAATTTAGCAGTGATGTCTTTATCCGTTATGGCTAAACAGGCTATAGTAAAAAATCGATTAAGTGATTTGTTTGAATAAAAAAAAAGGCCTTCAATTGAAGGCCTTTTTTTCTAGTAAAATGAATTGATTATTTTGTATCCATTCTAGCAGCTGCCCATATAATGACACCTGGTAGAATTTTGTTTACAAAATCAGCTAAGTTGTAAACTTGGTTTACAACGTCCATATTTACTCCGCCACCAAAATAACCTAAAGCGTAACCAGCTGGGTAAATGATCCAACCAAATGTTACAATTTTCTTTAGACTATCATATGCATAGTGACCTGCAGCATTTTTTGATCCAGCGTTAGCTTCAGCAGCTTCACCTGACCATAGTTCTCTAAGGCAAAGACCCCAGAAAAGCATACCACCAACAAAACCAGTAGTTGAGTTAATAGCAGCAACTGCACCTGATTCTCCTAAATACCCGAAAACAAGCATTAGTGTTGAGAAACCAAGAAGTCTGTGGAAAACTCCTGCGCTTACTTTAGTTACCGCAAGAAGAACAATATAAAGTTCAACCATTAGTAATGGCACAGTAATTAACCAATCAATGTATCTAATTGCAACAACTTCAGTACCACCTGCATTTCTCATGTAGATGTAGTGAATAGCAGCAATAAAACATACTAAAAATGATACAGTTAATGATGTTTTCCATTTTGGATTTACATTGTCACGCTCCATCCAAAAGAATAAAGCAGCAGCAATCAAAGCCATATTAACTACGAAGAATGTAAAACCAGTTAGTGTGTCTGGTGACATTCCAATTAAGTTTATAAACATGTTATATACCTCATTTTTGTTAAATTCAAGACAATATAGGATAAAAATTATTTAAAACTCAAATATTTTAGGAATAATGTTGAAAAAGGAATTCAGAGATAATTATGAAAAAATTGAGAGCTTGATGTCTGAAGCTTTAAAAAATTCTGCACACCCATATAGAACATTTTCTCTAGCTTCTATTGACGAGAAAATGCCTAGTTTGAGAACCGTAGTGTTAAGAGATTTTTCATTAGAAGACAATTACTTTGATTGTCATTCAGATTTAAGAAGTCCAAAGATTAAACAGTTAGAAAAAAATAATCAATTCTCAGCTTTATACTATTCATCTGAAAAAAAGATTCAATTAAGGTTTAAAGGAACTGTTGAAATTTTTCATAAAAATTCTATTACAAAGCAAAGATGGGACAATTTAACTCCTTCATCCAAAAGATGTTATATGGGACCTTATAATCCTTCAGATATGTTAGAAGAATATCATCCCAATATTCCAGATAATGTCCAATTCAAAGATCCAACTGATCAAGATTCCTTTTCAGGATATAATAACTTTGTAATAATTAGATGTCATTTTTATGAAATTGATTTTTTAAAGCTGAAGTATAGTGGACATCATAGATGCAAGTTCAGTTTCGATAAAGAAAAAATTAATGTAAGTTGGATTGCCCCGTAACATGAAAGGAACAATTATATTAATGACATTATTTGTCATTTTTGGAACAATCTTTAATTTTTTAACTATTAAACGATATTTGAGAAAAAAACAAGATGAAGAAAAGTAAATTAATCCTATTATTTTTTGTAGTAACTTTTTCTATGAATTGTTGCTCAAAAAAAGTTGATGTCATCAGCATGCATGAATTTCAAGATAAAATTCTAGATAATAAAACTGTTGTGTTGGATGTAAGAACAGAAGAAGAATATTATGGTCCATTAGGACACGTTAATGGCTCAATTTTAATTCCAATAAATGAGTTAGAAGATAGACTTGATGAGTTAATCGATTATAAAGAAAATACTATTTATGTTGTATGTAGAAGTGGAAACAGATCAGGATTTGGAAAAGATATTTTAAATGAAAATAATTTTACTGCAGTCAATGTGGATGGCGGTATGCTAGATTGGAAGGCAGATAAGAATGAAAGATAAAAAAGAATTAGCTTTGTATTACAAGAAGTCTTTACTAACAATTATAATAATGTTAATTATTTTATTCATTCCATTTTTTTTCTATGCAAATTAAACAGAAATATATGATTGATTTTGCCAAGGGCGCGACATGGCTTTTGGTGCTCTATCTAATTTACTATTATAACCAGGCTGATAATCTTACTGCATGGATTTATTTTTGCTTGCATGGTTCTTATGGTATTATGTGGGTTTCAAAAAGTTATATTTTTCCTGATAAAACCTGGGAAAGTAAAGTTGGAATTCCTTACGCTTTATTAATTTTAATTGGTTTGGTTTTGTATTGGGCTCCTGCCTACATAATTACTTCTTCAGGACATCAAGCTTCTTTAGAAATCATTGTTTTAGCTATATGTACTTTTTCAATTGGAGTGTTTTATCATTTTGCTTCGGATATGCAAAAATTCATTTTTTTAAAATATCAATCTGGTCTAATAACTGACGGTTTTTGGAAACAATGTAGACATCCAAATTATTTTGGAGAATTATTAATATATCTAAGTTTTGTTATAATGGTAATTGAAACACCTTTATGGTGGTTG
>Ga0207985_1000122_pt1 | contig 19252 bp, 18 predicted proteins | sample ETNtaG_3_FD_185761 | JGI IMG/M metagenome (GOLD analysis project Ga0207985, IMG submission 185761) | Marine microbial and viral communities from oxygen minimum zone, Eastern Pacific Ocean - ETNP201302SV84 (SPAdes) (version 2) | ecosystem: Environmental > Aquatic > Marine > Unclassified ...
CTAATTTTAATTAGAATGCTTCAAGAAGAAGTCCGATTAAATACTAGTTTTGCAAGTGGAAGAGGATTTTTTTCGTTCCCTATACTAGTGCTCATTTCTGGTTTAATTTCGATAGTATTCTCGGACGTTATGATAGAAGATATGGGCTATAATGACTACTTACAAATACTCCACATTTCTGCAATATTTTACGGTCTTTTTGCAGGGTCACTAGCCTTTTTTGGAAATGAATTTCTAGAAAGAATATTTGGGTACTTTGGATTAATACTTGGACTTTCTGCAACACAACCAATAACCCAAAGGAAGATTACACTTTTATATTTTTGTAAAGAAATTATATTTTATACTTTGTTCACTATGTTACCTGCTTTATTAGGCGCAATTCTCGGAACTTTTTACACGGACATCAGTATAGTAAATTTATTAATTTTTAGCATTACACTTTACATCTCATTTTGCACTGGAATCTCATTTTCATATTATATTTCAAGCTTTTACAGAGTTTCCTTAGGGCAAACAATTTTCTCAGCCATGTTATTCATAATTTGCTACTCTGGCATTTTCTACAAATACGAAATAACTGGAAGTCTTGATTGGTATTTACACGGTGATATGCGTCTGCTTGTTGTAGGAATGATAGTTCCAATTGCATTGTCTTCTATTGCAACTTGGAATATTAGAGAGCACAACAACACGAGCAGCATAAATATTATCGGATACAAAAACAGGTTCAAAGAATATAACAAAAAGTATCACTGGGCAAATAAAATGAGTATGCCTGGAATTATTGCAAAAGAGAGAATAGATTTAGAAAGAAGTAAAACAGGAACGAAAATGTTCTTTTCATTCCTATTTCCCCTTGGCTTCCTAACATTTATGAATTGGTTTCTCGACCGAGGACTACCAATTCAGATTGATTTTAACACAATATTTTATGGAGTAATGATCGGATTTTTTGGAACCATGCTGTATTCTTGGTTAAATTCTATAGATACTCCCCATTTTTATTCAACATTACCCATACAAGTATCGGACATAATAAGAGCAAGATTGTTTCTATTTGGTACTATAACTTGGTGGATTCCACTTGTTTTTATGGCCATAATTTCCTACATGAGCAACGAATTAAATTTGCTTCCTATTGGATTAATAGTAATGATAACCGTTGGAATTTACATAGTTAATTACACTGCAATGTCAACAGGATTAAAAACAAATTCAGCCCTATTCGATGCATTTGTTTTCATTAAATTCTTTTTGATATCTGTGCCTCCTATGATTGCTATGACGATACTAAGTTTAGCAATAAATCACAGACCTTCTACAATTCTAGTTGCATTATCTATTATATGCGGAGTTTTATCATTATTCAGTCTAATATTTTACAGGCGAATAGATTCTAAATGGACTGGCGAAAGTTTTGATTAGCAATATATAGCTACATCAATTATTAACCTATGGCTGAAAAGAAAGGTAATGAAAAGAAAGAAAGTACCAAAAAAAAGAATAAAACTTCAAGGCCAAAGAGAAGATTTAGAATCAATAAAAAAATTGAAGGTAAGACTGGTACAATATTCATTGGTCACGAAGACCCCTTCCTTTATTTTCCAGACATGATGTCTTACTTTAGTCGAGATGAAATTGAAAAAGTGCATTTGAAGGCAAGAGGAAAATCAATCTCAAATGCAGTTAATGTAGCTGAACAATTTAAAAATAGATTTAGTAAAGAAGTAAAGGTTGAAGTGAAAAATGTTGACATTGGGACTGAAGAAGTTCCACGTAAAGATCGAAAAGGTAAGATTAAAATGTCTTTTATCGATATAATGATGGCAAAATTACAAGACAGTGAATCTAACTAGAGTCTTTCATCTCTCTATGAGTAGCTGAAGGTATTACTGATAACTTTCCGTCGAACTCAGTATTATAGCTGTTTGGATATAATTTGTTCATAGCAATCGCAAGAGCAGCCACTTCCGAATGTGGTTGATTACCAATTGCAATGTTATAATCAGACAGCTCAAAGACCCAAGCTGGTACTTTCTCAGCTCCAACTATGAAGAGTATATCTCTTCCTTCAGTTATTATATCTTCTACTTTAGTATCGATAGGTAAACCGAACATAGTCAAGTGAACAATTAGTAAATTCGAAGAAGATACTACTTTTTTGGGATTGGAAGTGGGCTCTATTGAAAAGTCTCCGCCGAACTTATCAACAACTTCCTCGACGGATTTTATCACACGACTATCAGGATTGGAAAGGTAAATCCTCGAAGCACCGAATGCTCTAGCTGTTAGTGCGACATGAGTAGTAATACGCTTATCTCTTTCTGGCCTATGACCTATCCGTAATACTTCACAAATAGACATTAATTATTCTTCGGATGCAACAGATACATCATCCACTCTTCCACGGATACTGTCGTGAACCAATAAACCAATAAATTGCAAAATTAGCCCACTAAGAATGTAAGTGACATTCTCTGAGTTGAAATTGTCTTTAACGAATATATCATCGACAATTTCCACGATTCCTGCGAAAATAAGGCCCATACTTGCAACTGTAAAAATGAATCTAACTATATTGATATTGAAAACTCCGTCGCGCAAATAAGTATCAATTGTACGTGCAACTTCAATAATAACTAATGCAAATAGAAATAGTAAAAGAACACCATCTAAAGACAGAAATGCAAGAACCATTCCTAAAATTCCTCCACCAACATTAGCAGCTTCTTGCATTTGGTCAAGACCTCTAGTAAGGCCAACTATCATCATCAAAGCTGCAATTAGCCAAGCATAGGAATAAAGAGGAACTCTTTCACTTGTAACTGTTAGTAAATCTGTGTAGAACTTTTTAATTGCCTCTTCCCAACCTGCAACTTTAACTAACAAATACCCTCCTAATATTACCCAAATAGCTCCTGAAGCTATCTCAGAAGATCCTAGTAAACTGGCTAAACCCCAAGCTAAAGCTATCAGTGCCATGGGAAGTATGAACTGCCTTTGAATTTTAGGATCTTCCATCTTGTGGACTATAGTGTACAGAGTATCTTCAATCGGCCTTGATTGCTGAACGACAACCATTCTAGTAGAGTCAATACGAAGACGTGAACGTATGATAGGTTCTAGCTCCCTATCTTCAGCACCATCGCTAACAAGAATTGCTCTTTTAGCTCCAGTTTTAGAAATCACTTGGTCAAGCGTGTTAGCTATCTTCATGTCAGATTTCGTACCGACTCTGACATCTCCACAAATTGTAACTACTTCAACCTTTTTACCTTTTTCAAGCAACTGATCATATGTTTTTATAGCTGCGAGCATTGTGTTAGTATCACTTTCTTCAGGGTCAGAGAGTCCCAATTCAAGACTGGCTCTAATATTAGCTTCTCGACCTAAAACAGGACTTCGAATCCCTGTCTTCCTACCCAAATCATTGTCCCGATCAATGGCAATAACGAGTAGACTCATACCTGTTATATAATTACTCAGTATATTAATGTTACTTTGAGACGATTCTTTAAATATTAGCGTTTGTGCGCTAATACAACTGAGGAGTTAAATGGCAGAATTCAAAACAGTTATTGCTGACCCGAAAGAAAAGAAAGCTTACCAAAAAGTTCTTGCAGAAGATAAATCTAACGCTCTTGTTGGAAAATCTGTAGGTGAAGAAATTGACGGAATTTTCTTGGACTTACCTGGATATCGCTTAAAAATAACCGGAGGATCAGATAATTCTGGTGTCCCGCTTAGAGGAGATATCGATGGAAATCAGAGACGAAAGATTTTAATGAGAAAATCGGTAGGTTTTCATCCTGTTAAAGACGGTCAAAGACGCAGGAAGTTGATACGAGGAAGAAATTTGAACAGTGAAGTTTCACAAATTAATCTAAAGGTTATTGAATATGGTCCAAAATCCATAGAGGAGTTACTACAGCCAGAGGAGGCTTAATTTGAGCACTGCCCCCCAAGCCGAAATAAATATCGGAATGGTAGGGCATGTAGATCACGGAAAAACCACCCTTACACAAGCACTTACCGGGAAATGGACGGATCAACATAGTGAAGAATTAAAGAGAGGAATCTCTATTAAGTTAGGATATGCCGATGCTGAGTTTTATAAAGTTACTGAAAAAAAGAACGTAACTTATACTTCTGAACCAAATTTAAAGAATTATGAAAATGCAAAAAGTGAGCACCTAAGAACAGTTAGCTTTGTAGATGCTCCCGGTCACGAAACACTGATGGCTGTAATGCTAAGTGGAGCTGCAATAATGGATGCTGCAATTTTGATTATCGCGGCTAACGAGAAATGCCCACAACCACAAACTAGAGAGCATCTTTCAGCTCTCGAAATAATGGGCTTCGATAAATTCATAGTTGTTCAAAGTAAGATTGACATATGTACTAAAGAAAGAGCTCTCGAATCTTACAAGGAAATTAAAGAATTTTTAAAAGGTTCACTTCTAGAAGATGCGCCTATTGTTCCTGTATCTGCTCACCATAACAAGAACATTGACCTATTAATTGAAGTTATCGAAACTCTTTTTCCAACTCCAGACAAAAATACAGACGATGACTTTCAAATGGATATAGCACGCTCATTTGATATTAATAAACCCGGAACACTCCCTAAAAATATAAAAGGTGGAATTTTGGGAGGCACTATCAAAAAAGGTAAAATAAATATTGGTGATAGTATAGAAATAAGGCCAGGAAGAAATACAAAGAAAGGATTAGAGCCAATAAAAACGAAAGTAACTACACTTCATAGCGGTACTTCAAGAAAAGAAATTAAGCCAGGCGGACTTGTAGCCATTGGAACTAGTCTAGATCCTTCTATTACTAAATCCGATTCATTACTAGGCAATGTTATTGGTAAGCCAGAAACTTTACCTCCTGTTTGGGAACGATTTAACGTAAATGCCACATTGTTAGAGAGAGTTGTCGGAACTAAGAACGTTAAAGACATGGACGAAATAAAAACAAAAGAACCATTAATGATTACAGTAGGTACGCGTACTACTGTTGGAGTTCCCGTCACTGTAAAGGATAACATAGTCGACATCAAATTAACAATACCTGTTTGTGCACCTGTAGGCCAAAGAATAGCTCTGAGCAGAAGAGCGGATGGTAAATGGCATCTGATAGGTTACGGTATTATTGAAGAATGAAAATTGTATTGCCAGACACTAACATAATTCTTTGGACATTTAACGGAGGCATAGACTTTAGAGAGGCTATAGCACGCGTTGCACCGGACTATGAAATAAAAATACCAACGTGTGTTATTAATGAATTAAAGAAACTGAAAACTAAACAAAGTATTGCAGCTCTAGCATTCTGCTCCAAAATTAAATTAATAGACATAGGTGTAGGGTATGCTGATGATTTACTGATAGAATCTGCAAAAAAAGGTTATTTAATTGCTACAAATGATAAAGAAATTTTACTGAGATTAAAAAAAAATGGCATTAAAGCACTTAGAATTAGAGAAAAAAATAAATTAATAATGATGGAGAATTAATATGAAAAAAAATCTTTTCCCTGAAAAGCCAACCTCACAATTCACGATTGAACAAATATCACAAAGAAATGAAATACTAAGCGAAGAAGTTAAGCATATTACATTTGATGATATAAAAAATTCTTCTCAATTAATAGAAGCCTTTAGCAAAAGTAGTTTTCAAGCTCGTCAAATCGGAACTGGTGCAAAACTTTACAAAAAAGAACTTGAAGGGAAAACAACAATAATATGGTCTTTAGCTGGAAGCATATTTAGTGCTGGATTACGGCAACTAGTTATAGACTCAGTACGAAAAAATTTAGTAGACTGCTTGGTTTGCACAGGTGCTTTGTTTGAGCAAGATATGCTTGAAGCGCTGGGTTACAAGCATTATGTACTAAATGAACAAGTTGAGGATAGAAAACTTCAAAATTTAATGATTGACAGAATATACGACCACGTTTTAGATGAACTAGAGTTACAGCATGTAGATTTAACATATAAAAAAATTGCAAAAGAAATGAAACCCGGAAATTACTCAAGTAGAGAATTTATGTACACTTGCGGTCGATGGTTGTCCAGGGCTGAAGATTCACAAGATAGCGTAATGCAATCTGCATATGAGATGAATGTACCCATTTTTATTCCTGCTATTAACGATTGCTCGATAGGAATTGGCCTTGCCATGAATCAAGTTGAAGAAGAAAATAGTGTAAGTATCGATTCAATCAAGGATTTGAGAGAAATTGCTATGATGAAAAACATTTCTGGAGATTCAGGATTAGTGATAGTAGGCGGTGGAGTACCGAAAAATTATTCGCAGGACTCTGTTGTTATGGCTGAAATGCTTGGGTACAGCGTTAAGAAGCATAATTTTGGAATTCAAATTAGTACTGCAGATCCAAGGGACGGAGGTTTATCTGGATCTACACTAAAAGAGGCCATATCTTGGGGTAAAAATGACAGTCATATGGATGAGGTAATGATCTGGGGAGAAGCTTCTGTTTACTTTCCATTATTGCTATCCTATATTCAAGATATAAATAGAAAAGGTAAAAAAGAGTTAAATAAACACATCAATTCAAACATATTGCAGGACCAATAATAATGGAAAAAGGATATCGACAACAGTTACCGGATAGAGACCCACAAGAAACTGAAGAGTGGATTGAGTCAATAGCTGCTATAATAGACCTCAAGGGTGAAGAAAGAGCAAGATATCTTTTACAAACATTAATTAGAGAAGCTAGAACTAGAAATATCTCAATACCGTTGTTAACAAATAGTCCATATGTCAATACTATTCCTCCTGAATCCGAATCTGAATACCCTGGTGATGAAGCTATAGAAAAGAAGATAAGAAGAATTATTAGGTGGAATGCAGCGATGATGGTTTCAAAGGCAAATAAAAATTTTGCCGGACTTGGAGGTCATATCTCTACATATGCATCTGCTGCAAGCTTATATGAGGTTGGATTTAACCATTTTTTTAAAGGAAAGGAAAATGGAATTGGAGATTTCATTTACTATCAAGCTCATTCCTCCCCAGGAATATATTCAAGAGCTTTTTTGGAAGGAAGGCTTACAAAAGAACAGCTTAATCACTTTAGAAGAGAAGCTTTTACTGATGGATTATCTAGTTATCCACATCCAAGATTAATGCCAGACTTTTGGGAATTTCCCACAGTCTCAATGGGACTAGGACCTACAAATGCTATATACCATGCAAGATTCTTACGTTACTTACACGAGAGGGGAATTGCCGATACATCCAAAAGCAGAGTATGGGCCTTCTTAGGTGACGGTGAGTGTGATGAACCTGAAACTCTACATGCCTTACACTTAGCTCACAGAGAAAAATTAGATAATTTAACATTTGTAATCAATTGTAACTTACAAAGATTAGATGGTCCCGTAAGAGGAAATGGGAAAATAGTTCAAGAGCTTGAGGCAATCTTTAGAGGTTCTGGTTGGAATGTACTTAAAGTTCTATGGGGGAGAGACTGGGACGAACTATTGCAGAAAGATGAAATGGGACATCTACTGCGTAAAATGGAAAATACTGTGGATGGAGATTTTCAAAATTTAGCAGCCTCAACTGGAGATTACATAAGAGAAAACTTTTTTGGACCAGAAGATGAGCTAAAAAAATTAGTTAAGCATTTAGATGACAAAGCATTGACTAAATTGAGAAGAGGAGGCCACGATTCAGTGAAGCTATTCTCTGCTTACAATGAAGCTACAAAACACATTGGACAGCCCTCAGTAATTCTAGCTAAAACCGTGAAAGGGTGGGCTCTAGGGAAGGGATTTGAAGCACGTAATATGACTCACCAAAAGAAATCACTGGAAAAATCTGACTGGGCATATTTTAGAGATTTGCTAGAAATTCCATTTACAGATTCTGAACTTGAAGAAATGCCTTACTACAAACCATCTTCTGACAGTGAAGAAATAAAATACCTCAGAGATAGACGTAAAGCTTTAGGCGGCTATTTACCAACAAGAAAAAGTACATACAGCGGATTTCATATGCCTAAGGATAGTGCTTTTACTGAATTCGACAAAGGAACACCGAAGGAACAGGAGGTTTCGACCACGATGGCATTTGTAAGACTACTTAGAAACCTTATGAAAGATGACATGATTGGTAACCTGATAGTTCCTATAGTACCCGACGAAGCCAGAACTTTTGGAATGGAGGCTTTGTTTACAGAATTCAAAATATACAATGCACAAGGCCAAATTTACACTCCAGTTGATTCTCAATTATTATTAAGTTATAAAGAATCTGAAAGCGGCCAAATTTTAGAAGAAGGAATATCTGAAGCTGGTGCAATGAGTAGCTTTACAGCTGCAGGTATGGCTTATTCAACAGTTGGTAAGCCTACTATACCATTCTACATTTACTATTCAATGTTTGGATTCCAAAGAGTTGGTGATCAAATATGGTGCGCAGCAGATTCTAGAACTAAAGGTTTTTTATTGGGAGCTACGGCAGGAAGGACGACGTTAAACGGAGAGGGACTTCAGCACCAAGATGGACACAGTCTTCTAACTTCCACCACAGTACCAAATTGTCTATCATATGATGCAGCTTTCGCATACGAGATTGGAATAATCGTTAAAGAAGGTCTAAGAAGAATGTATGATAATAATGAAGACATTTTTTACTATTTAACTTTATATAATGAAAATTACCAAATGCCAGCTATACCAAAGAATTGTGAAGAAGGTGTTTTGAAAGGAATATACAAATTTAAGGGCTCATCAAATGCTCAAGTTAGGCTGATAGGTAGCGGACCGATAATGCAGCAAGTTTTGAAAGCTGAGAAAATTTTGAACAATTTAGGAATTAAATGTGATATATGGAGTGCCACAAGTTTTGGTGGCCTCCGGAGAGAAGCTATTGAATGTGAAAGATGGAATAATTTAAATCCTATGAAAAAAGCCAAAATACCTTACATAACCAAGGTTATGAAAAATAAGGAAATGACCACTATTGCAGCTACTGACCATATGAAAGCTGTACCTGACATGATAAGAAGTTGGATCCCTGGAAAATATACAACACTTGGAACTGATGGTTTTGGAAGAAGCGATACTAGAGAAAATTTGAGAAAATACTTTGAAATAGATGACCAATACATTGCAGCCGCTGCAATTAGTTCTCTTGTTCGGGAAGGAAAAATAAGTAAAAGTAAGGCTGAAAAAGCTATGGAAAATCTGAATATAGATCCAGATGCTCCGGAACCCTCACGTAACTAATTTTACATCATTCCGGGGCCCATTCCGCCCATACCATCGCTACCGTCAGGTTCAGGACCTTCTGGTTGCTTTGACGCAATAACATCATCAATTCTCAAAATCATTGTAGCTACATCTGTAGCGCTGCTCACAGCTTGTGTCTTAACTCTCAAGGGTTCTACTACATTTCTTGATTGCATGTTAACAACTTTTCCTGAAAACGCATCAAGACCGGCATGTTGATTGCGCCCCTTTTTTGTATGAGACTTTCTTAATCCCATTAATGTATCAATTACATCTAATCCTGCATTTTCAGCCAAGGTACTTGGAACAACTTCAATAGCGTTGGCAAAAGCCTCGATAGCCATTTGCTCTCGACCGCCGACTCTTGGGGCAAACTTTCTCAATTTCAAAGCTAACTCAATTTCTGCAGCCCCTCCACCAGTAACAATTTTACCGTCCTTAAATACTAAAGAAACAACACCAATTGCATCGTCAAGATTTCGCTCAATTTCATCAGCCACGTGTTCGCTTCCAGCCCTAACCAAAATACTGACAGCTTTAGGATTTTTACAATCGGTTACAAAGGTCATATCGTCATCTCCTATTTTCCTAACTTCGACCAAACCTGCAAAACCAAGATCTTTCTTACTCATTGAATCAATATTAGATATAACTCTACCACCCGTTGCCTTAGACAATGCGTCAATATCCGATTTCTTAGCACGTCTAATAGCCATGATGTTATTTTTAGCAAGGAAATGTTGAGCCAGATCATCGATACCCTTTTGACAAATCAAAACATTAGCTCCTGATTTTGAAATCGTGTCAACCATCTTCTTGATAGTGGATTCTTCTTGGTCCAAAAAGGCCTGAATTTGGGAAGGGTCGTTAATTTGAATTTTAGATTCAATTTCAGTCTTTTTAATTTCTAGAGGTGCATCAATCAGAGCCACCTTGGCTTTCTTAACATTTCTAGGCATGTCGGTATGAACTGGTTCTTTATCCATTATTATCCCTGAAACTTGCTCAGTATCTGCAATAGAACCCCCTTGCTTTTTCTGAATTTTAATGTTAGACCTATCAACCTCAACTCGATTTTTATCTTTATTCTCTGCAACGGCCTTGATCGAACTTACAGTTAAATCTGCCAAAAAATCTGCGTTAGCTTCAGAGGATTTACCAGTCATTGAAGTTATAGCAATTGATTTCAATGTCTTAACATCGGAACGACTAACTTTTCTAGAGATTTTGTCTAGAAGCTCCAAGGATTCATTAGAGGCTCTTCGATAACCATTCGATATAGCCGTTGGATGAACTCCCTTATCCATTAATTCTTCAGCGTTTTTCAAAAGTTCACCTGCAAGAATAACTGCAGTAGTAGTTCCATCACCACATTCAGAGTCTTGTGTTTTAGCAATCTCAACAATCATTTTAGCTGCAGGGTGTTGAACTTCGACTTCTTTCAAGATAGTAACTCCGTCATTAGTTATTATCACATCACCCATAGAATCAACTAGCATTTTGTCCATACCCTTAGGACCTAGTGTAGATCTGACTGCTTCTGCAATAGCTTTAGCTGCTGCAATATTATTCTGTGTGGCTTTTTTTCCGCTATCTCTTTGAGTTCCTTCTTTCAGAATGACTACTGGTGAATTTCCTGGTAACATTTATATCTTCATACGAGTTAAGAGACGAATATATAAAAATACGTTCAAAAAAACTAAAGAACTTCTAAAAAAGCTAGTGAAAGCAGAACTGAAATTGAAATTGAAGTTAAATTAACTCCATTATTTGTTAAAATTTCTCTATTCTGTAACGTTGCACCAAGAAAAGAATCAATTACACTACCAAAAAAACCAAAAAATACTGAAATAAAAAGATAATTTAATTCAATTGATGCAGAAAAGGCGTGATTTTCTTCAATTAACACAAGAAAACCAGCATAGGCTAGCATTGAAATTGACACTGATGACAGAAAAGATGCTGTCAAACCTTCGAAAGAAATGCCTCCATCGACTCCGGGTTCAACCACTTTACTAGGATTGGTAATCAAAACAGGAGATGGAGAAAGAACACCTATTTCACTAGCCATGGTATCTGCGCTTGCAGCAGCCATGGAAGTTGTGAATGCCACCAAAGCCTGTTCAGGAGAAAGAAGTCCAAAACTATATGCTAAGGCAATAAGAGGCGGCAATATTCCATTTGAAATCACATTTGAACCGCCACGGGTACCTTCATCACTTTCCTCTACACCTAGAGCTTTTTTGTAAACTATAGCGAATCTAGTAGCTAAAAAGGAACTTCCAACAAATAGAAGGAGAATTAAGAGCCAACTCCAATGTCCAAAAACACCGGAAATAAAGCAAATCAAAAATGCAAGGACAGAACCTCCTTTGTCTAAAACTTTAGAGAAGTTAGCATAAAAGGCCAAAGAAAAACTTACAATTACTATGAACAAAATAGTAAAAGTGCTTGGAAGAACTGAGTCTTCAATCAATAAACTTTTCTACAGATTTATCAAAATAGTTTTTAAATTCACTCTTTATTTCCTCTAATCTTTTACTATCCGTAGCCTCTACAAACATACGTATTACTGGTTGAGTATTTGATGGTCTCAACAAGACCCAACCACCTTCAAGCCAAATTTTGACTCCATCAATTGTTTCAACTTTATATCCCATATCGCTAAAGGTTTTCTCAAGATCTTCGTTTACACTAAATTTTATAGAATCGGGACACTTGAATTTTAATTCTTCATATGGATATGATGGAATTTCATTAGAAAAATCTCCAAGAGTTTTAGATGAATTGTTTATAAATTCTGCCAATTTCAAGCTAAATATAATTGGATCATCAAATATGAATTCTGTCAAACCTGGTGCAAAAAAATGAGCTGAAATCTCCATAGCGATTGCTGCATTATGCTTTTTCAATTCTTCACAAACAAAAACATCCCCTACTCGTATCCAAATTAGCTCACCTCCAATCTTAGGAATTTCTTTTTCTAAAATCATAGAACAAGGTACACCAGCTAATACCTTGTTTGATTCTGGAGTTATCAGGCTTTTCGAAACTATAATACCTATTTTTTCTGCTGAAACTGGATTTGACTTTTCATCAATAAACACACACCGATCTGCATCACCGTCAAAGGCAACTGCAAAATCAAATTGACCATTGTTCATAACTTCAATTAGATCTCCTAGATTCTTTGGCGCAGGCTCAGATGGCCTGTTAGGAAAAGTACCATCAGGAGTATTGTTAATGCTGAAGGTTTCAGCGCCCAATCTCTCAAAAATCTTATCAACTACAACACAGCCAACTCCATTACCTGGATCTAAAGCAACCTTAATGCCTGTCAAATTTCCAACCTTAGTTGAAACGAATCTCATGTAATCCTCTAAAACTTCTTCGGATGATAAATTACTAATTGTTCCGTTACCATATTCAATTAATTTTTCTTTGAAGAATATTCTTTTAATTTCTACGTTTCCTTCAGTGAAGCCAGTTCCATCAGGATGTCGAAACCTTATCCCATTATATTCTGCAGGGTTGTGGCTTGCAGTTATGTAAACTCCAGCAACATATTCCTCTGAATTAAGATTTGATTTCCATGTGAAATAGTTTGCAACGGGAATTGGAACCATGCCAATAATATCTACATCAAAACCAGCCCTAGAAACTCCTTTTGAGACTGCCATCTGCAGTTCCGGAGAACTTACTCTCGCGTCACAGCCAATAGAGATTTTTCCACCATTGTACTGTTTTCTCAAAAAATTACCGAAAGCTAAGCCTACTCTCTCACCAATTTCTGCGTCCAATTCTTCACCATAAACACCTCGGATATCGTATGCACGAAATATGTCTTCAGTAGCTTTCATATTACATGCGGTATTTAGCATGGTTTAAAAGAAATACTCTTAATACCTCTCTTAATGCAATATTATGGCATTAACTGAATCAACTATGGTTAAATTGGGCTCAAAAGCTCCTTATTTTAACTTACCAAATGTAGATGGAAAGGACTTATCCATTGAAGATTTTACTAATGAAGTTCTAGTAGTCATATTTACTTGCAATCACTGCCCATATGCAATGGCTGTAGAAGATCGAATAATCGAACTGGCTAATAATTACTCTTCGAATGTAGATTTTGTTCTAATTAGTTCAAACGACGCTGATAACTACCCTGCAGATTCACCTGAAAAAATGGCTGAACAGGCTAAGAACAAAAATTATCCCTTTCCATATCTATTTGATGAAACGCAAGATATTGCAAAATCATACAGCGCAGTTTGCACTCCTGATATTTTCCTTTATGACGCAGATAGAAAATTAAAATATCGAGGAAGACTCGACGATAACTGGAAAGAGCCAGAAGGCGTTACTCGTGAGGAATTAAAGATGGCTATAGATGCTACATTGAGCGGTGACGAAATAGAATTTATACAAATACCTTCCATGGGCTGTAACATCAAGTGGAAGAACTAATCCTTATCAAACATTTTTTTAGTCTGTTTAATAGTTTCACCTGCAGAAATCAAGGCATCCCCGGTTGAATCTACAATGTCCCCAACTTTGTCAGTAACTCCTTCCGCATTATCTACTGCTTTTTTTGCTAAATCTTTAGACATGTCGGAAACTTTCTGAGCTAAGGATTTTAAATCTGCGAGTGCTTCGTCCAAACCTAGAGACTGAATTCCTTCATTTTTCTTTTCTGACATATCAATGCTAAATGATGCATATACTTAAAGCATTAGTAATTGTAGAAACCTGCACCAGATTTCTTGCCCAATTTACCATCTTTAACCATCTCTTCAAGAAGCGGACATGGTCGATATTTATCGTCATTTAAGTCTTTATGAAGTACTTTCATTATTGCTAAACAAGTATCTAAACCAATAAAATCAGCTAATGTCAAAGGACCCATTGGGTGACTCATTCCTAACCTCATTACAGTATCTATTGCCTCAGGTTCCGCTACGCCTTCCATTACACAAAACATTGCTTCGTTAAGCATTGGCAAAAGTATTCGATTACTTACAAAACCGGGAAAATCATTAACCAGAACCGGTACCTTGTGCAACTCTTCTGCTAATTTAAATGTTGCATCAAAGGTATCATCACTTGTAGATTTTGCTCTGATAACTTCTACTAGTTTCATGACAGGAACCGGATTCATGAAATGCATTCCTACTACTTTACTAGGTCTGCCACTGGCTTCGGCTAAAATTCCAATCGGAATACTCGAAGTGTTAGATGCTAAAATTGTTCTTTTTTCACATATTTCACCTAAATTTGAAAAAAGACTTTTCTTAATATCTACATCCTCAATTATTGCCTCGATTACAATGTCGCAATTACTTAAATCTTCATTTTCTAAACTTGTCCTTACATTGCCAAGAGTATCGTCCATCTGATTTTGACTTATACGATCTTTGGAAACATTTCTCTGAAGATTCTTTCTTATCGAACCTACTCCACTATCGACATATTCTTGCTTTATGTCACACAAAATAACTACTTTGCCTATTGATGCACAAACCTGGGCAATTCCGGCACCCATTTGACCCGCACCAATAACACCTACTCTTTTTATTTCCATTTCTCACTCAACATAATCATTATCGCATTCTGAACATGCATTCTATTCTCAGCTTGATCAAAAACAATTGAATTATCTGATTCCATAACTCCGTCAGTAACTTCACGATCACGTTCAGCTGGAAGACAATGCATAAACAACGTATCTTTACCGGTTAAATTCATTAAATTTTCATTAACTTGAAAATTTTTGAAAGCTTTTTCACGTTCTTCAGCCTCTTCCTTTTGACCCATGGAAGCCCAGACATCAGTGTAAATCACATCTGCACCCTTCACAGCAGAAACTGGATCGTGACTGATAGTAATTTTGGAAACTCCTGAATTCAAGGCCTGATTCACCAAATCTTTATCTGGCTCATACCCTTCAGGACAACAACAAACGAAATCTAGCGGAAACCTCATTGATAAATGAAGCCATGAATGCACTATATTATTTCCATCTCCCATGTAAACTATTTTAGCATTATTAATATCACTTAGATGTTCCCAAATTGTGAATATATCTGCCATTATTTGGCAAGGGTGATTATAGTCAGTCAATCCATTAACAATGGGAACTGAAGAGTGTTGAGCTAGCTCCAAAATATGGTTATGGTCAAATAGACGAGCCATGATAATGTCATTGTATCGGCTTAAAACCCTAGAGATATCTTTGATTGCCTCACGCTTACCAATTCCTATGTCATTTGGACCTAAGAACAAAGCATGTCCACCCATCCACTCAAAACCTGTTTCAAAAGAAACTCGAGTGCGTGCTGAAGGCTTAGCAAATATCATTGCCAAAGATCTATTATGAAAAACTTTATGATCCTCACGGTTGTGGAATTTAGCTTTAACTTTTTTTGATAAATTAAGAATATCCCACAATTCCTCCTTACTGTAGTCAGAGATATGAAGAAAATGTTTATTTGACATTTAATCTCTATCTATTCTAGGAGCAAGTAAAAACTTAACATTACCTTGGGCGCCAGTAACATCGTCAACAGCCAGATCGGCATCAATCTTAACTGGAAGATCAGAACCTAACATTATGTGGAGTATGCGATCCGCTGGAAGCGAATTAACCATCAAGGAAAAATATTCCAATGAAAATAATGAAGTACAATCTTCTGAGGAACTTAACTTTTCGAGCTGGTCTACTCCGAGTGATAAATCTACCCTGTTCTGATTATCGCCCTCACATACTAACCTAAAATTATCTTTTGAAGTTGAGAGTGCAATATGATCAGAAACAGCCTTTGAAGCCTTGATTCCCTGTCCTATTTCCCCGGAAGCAACACTTACCTTGGCAGGCAAATCAAGCGAAGGAACCTTTGGATCGGGCATGCCTGAAGTATCAAGTAAAGGCATAGCTCTAGTTAAATTTCCTATATTAACTACTAACCTATTTAGCTCATCATCCTTCTCAAGAATAACCATTTCGTCTTTACCAGCCATGGTTAACACACTCTTAAACTTATCAATATCTAAGCCCATTTGAATATCAGAAACTTCAAAGCTATCAAATGCAGTTTTCAAAAGGTTAGCTTCAATCATCGCTACATGAGAGGGATCTACAGCTTTCACTTGAAGACCGTCTTCACTAACATTTATTTTTGCTTCATCGACTAATGATCCCACTGTTCCGATAAATTCTTTCAGGCTATCTGCTTTAATTCTGGCTTTAAACACTGCTTACCTCTAGTATCGATTGGTGACCGATATTTAACTATTGTTTATGATTTTGCTACTAGCATTAATATAATATACTTGGTTCCGATGAATCATTAGTTTTACTCGTGGAGGAGTTTTTTGTCAGAAAAAGATTTGAAAAAAGGTACAACAACCATAGGATTAGTTTGTAAGGACGGTATAGTAATGGCTACAGAGATGAGAGCTACAATGGGAAACCTCATCGGCCACAAAACAACAAAGAAGCTTTTCAAAATATCAGATAACATGGGATTAACCGTTGCTGGTTTAGTAGGGGATGCGCAAATGCTTGCAAGATGGCTTTCCGCAGAAGTCAAACTCTATGAACTAAAAAATGGTACACACATGTCTCTAAAAGCTGCATCAACTTTGATGGCTAATATAATGAACGGAAGGAGATACATGCCATTTTGGGTACAATTATTACTCGGAGGAATAGATTCCGAAGGTGGTCACGTTTACTCACTTGATGCTGCAGGAGGATCGATACCTGATAAGTTCCAGACAACAGGATCCGGATCACCCTTTGTATATGGTGTTTTAGAAGACAGATTTAAAGAAAATATGTCTGTCAAAGAAGGAAAAGAATTGGGAGTAAGGGCATTAACTGCAGCCATGAAAAGAGATTCAGCTTCAGGAGATGGCATATCTATGTGTGTTATTGATTCAAAAGGATACCACAATGTTTCATTTGAAGAAATAGAAAAAATTCAAGCTAACTTGTAGACGAAAGTCAACAATTAAGGAAGGTCAAATGGCCGTAGAGGACGTAATTAAATTAGTAAAGAAAGTCGCAACTGAAGTTATTCCAGACACTATTACATTCACTGATGTGAAAGTAGAAGCTTCTAACGTAGTACTATATACACCCAATCTGGAAATATTTACGGACAATAATGATTTAATCAGGAAATTAGCCCAAAATGTAAGGAAAAGAATAGTGATTAAGGCTGATTCTAGCGTTAGAAAGCCAATTATATCTGCTAAACAGAAACTTAAGGAAATACTGCCAGACGAAGCAGGCATTGTTGATACTAGGTTTGACGAAATAAATGGTGATGTGATTTTAGAAGCAACTAATCCTGGAAGAGCTATCGGAAAGCACGGCGTTGTTTTGAATCAAATTAGAAGAGAAATAGGCTGGAATCCCGTTATAATAAGATCATCACCAATGGAGTCTCGAACCTTAAAAGATATAAGAAATTATATGCTGGAAGACAAAGTAGCTGAAGGGCGAAAGAAATTCTTAACGAGGGTTGGCAAAAAAATTTTCAGAGATACGATTCCAGGGGAACAACACGTAAGAGTAACGGCTCTGGGAGGATACCGAGAGGTTGGAAGGTCGTGTCACCTTTTGATGACAAAAGATAGTAAAGTTTTGGTAGACTGTGGATTTAACCCTGGTAACGAAAAAGAACCGAGCCCATTTTTAAGTGCTCCTGAAGTAACACCTTTAGAAGGTATTGATGCTGTTGTACTTACACATGCACATTTAGATCATTCAGCACTTTTACCTATGCTTTTCGTTTATGGCTTCGATGGGCCAATTTACTGCACTCCACCAACAAGAGAATTATCTTCCTTACTGCAGAATGATTTTATTAAGATTCAAAATTCTGAAGGCAAAAAAGTTCCCTACAATACCGAGCAAATAAGACAAGCAATAAGAAACACAATACCCCTGAACTATGGAGACACTACTGATGTTTCACCGGATTTAAAGCTAACTTTTCACAACTCAGGACATATATTAGGCTCTGCTGCAGCTCATTTTCACGTGGGTGACGGACAGTACAACCTTGTATTTTCAGGAGATATTAAATTTGAAAATACTTGGCTTTTCGACAGAGCTGTAAATCATTTTCCAAGACTAGAAGGATTAATCATGGAATCCACCTACGGAGGTTACAACGATTTTCAACCTGCCAGGGAGGAAGGTTCGCGGACACTATATGAAATAATTAATCGAACTGTGGAGAAAAAAGGCAAAATTTTGATCCCAGTATTTGCTGTGGGGAGGTCACAAGAAGTTATGCTTGTTTTGGAGAAGCTTCATTCAGAAGGGAAATTGAAAGATATGCCAGTTTATCTTGATGGAATGATATGGGAAGCTACTGCCTTACATTCAGCCTATCCAGAATACTTGAATAATAATTTAAGAAATAAGGTTTACCAGAATCAAGACAACCCTTTTAGATCTGAAATTTTTAATAAAGTTGAAAGCACCGAAATGAGACAAGAGATATGTGGTAGAGAAGAACCTGCTATTGTCTTAGCAACATCTGGCATGGTTAACGGTGGACCTGTAATGGAATATCTGAGGCACTGGGCACCAGATTTCAATAGTACAATGGTGTTTGTTGGATACCAAGCTGCCGGGACAATGGGCCAAAGAGTGCAGCAAGGTGCAAAAGAGATACACTTACATGATCGTGAGAAGGGAGGTACTATCCCGGTTAAAGTTAATATGAACATAGAAACTTGCGAAGGGTTCTCCGGACACAGTGATAAAAGACAATTAATGAGATATTTAAGGACAATTAGACCAAGACCTAAGATTGTTCTTCTAAACCATGGAGACCCTCAAAAATGTGAGCAGTTTGCCAATGATATTAGAAGGAAGGTGAGACTTGATGCTAGAGTCCCTAGTAATCTAGAAACTATAAGGTTCATGTAATATGAAAAGTGTTGAGGATAAGATTA
>Ga0207985_1000125_pt1 | contig 19020 bp, 28 predicted proteins | sample ETNtaG_3_FD_185761 | JGI IMG/M metagenome (GOLD analysis project Ga0207985, IMG submission 185761) | Marine microbial and viral communities from oxygen minimum zone, Eastern Pacific Ocean - ETNP201302SV84 (SPAdes) (version 2) | ecosystem: Environmental > Aquatic > Marine > Unclassified ...
TGTACTTGAGAAATGCAACAAGTCTAATGTATAAACTATCAGATAAAATATCAGTAGGATTAAATAATACTTATACTGATAATGTAACTAGTAAAAATATATTTACAATAAATTTAGGAGTTAAACTATAATGGATATTGAAAAATTAAAAAGAAAATTAGAAACTAATATAGTAAACATAGAGTTTCGTTCACTACGTAGTGGTGACATAAAAAGCAGAGAGTATACCTTAAGTGAAAAGTATATGAAAATACCTAACCATATAAGAAAGCAGTCAGGAGACAAACTTTTATGTTATGATTTAGAGTTTCAAAAATGGGAAGATATACAAGAAGATACAATTCAAAAATGGACAGTAGTGCAATAAGGAGTATATAAATGCCTGTTAGAAAAGTAAAAGGTGGTTACAGATGGGGTAAGTCTGGAAAGATTTACAAAACAAAAAAAGAAGCTGAAAAGCAAGGCAGAGCAATATACGCATCAGGTTATGGCAAAAAGAAAAAAAGACCCAAGAAAAGGAACAGGTAAAAAACCAAAAGGTTCTGGAAGAAGATTATATACTGACGAGAATCCTAAAGATACCGTTAGGATTAAGTTTGCTACTATGAAAGACGCTAGAGCAACTGTCAGAAAAGTAAAAAGAGTTCGTAAATCATATGCTCGTAAGATTCAAATACTTACAGTAGGAGAGCAAAGAGCTAGAGTTATGGGAAAGAAAACTGTAGCTTCTATATTCCGAGCAGGAAAAGCTAGTTTAAGGAGGGCAAACAATGCCAAGAAAAACAAGACGAAAAAAACGAGACCCAAGACTCGCAAGAGCAGGCGTTAGTGGTTTTAATAAACCAAAAAGAACACCTAGCCACCCAACTAAATCACATATAGTTGTTGCAAAAGTTGGAGATAAAATTAAGACTATTCGCTTTGGACAACAAGGAGCTAAAACTGCGGGTAAACCTAAAAAAGGTGAGTCTGCAAGAATGAAAGCAAAACGAAAGTCTTTCAAAGCACGACATAGAAGAAATATAGCGAAAGGAAGAATGTCGGCTGCATATTGGGCAGATAAAGTTAAATGGTAGTAAGGCTAGGTAGTGCTATTCTAGTTTTAGCACTATACTTTTGGAATCCATATCCTTTTCAGCTTTTAGAATTAAAAAGTTTTGATTGGCTAATGATGAGTCAAGAGCCTATTCAAAATGAAAATATTTTATTAGTAGACATAGATGAAGAAATTATAAAAGGATATAAAGGTTATCCACTACCACGCACATTTTATGCTCAAGCAATTTCTAGAACTTCTGGTGTAGCAGGTATCACAGTTTTGATGCCTGACCCAGATATAAGAGGGAAGGAGCACGATACTACATTAGCATCGGCACTTCGTAAATCCCCCGCTGTCTTGGCTTTCGTAGCTTCGACACAAGCCAATGAAGGAGGACCACATGTTGGTACTGCTCAAATAGGAGGTGATCCGCATCTATGGCTATATCGTTATCCCGGCATTTTACGACAAGAACATCTATCAACAGGCGTAGGTCTAATAAACACCGCACCCGAAATAGACGGCGTCGTAAGACGTATACCTCTCGCCGTAGGAAGTCAAGATAAAATATATCCATCTTTTGCTCTTGAAATGCTAAGGGTAGGTGTAGGTGACCCCAGCTATCAAATCAAGACTACAGACGGGGGTATAGAATGGGTTAGAGTCCCAAACTACCCCCCGATGTATACTGACTCAAATGCTCAAGTCTGGTTAAATTACAATGTTAATTTTTACAGACAAAGTGCTTCTGAGTTTATGAAAAATCCTATTGACGCACCTTTTGTAATTTTTGGAGTTACAGCTGAAGGAATAGTTAATCCTGTTCCTACTCCTGCAGGTTTGAAATATCCTCACGAACTTCAAGCAAATTTACTACATAATTTAATACAAGGTACAAGTCCATCAACCCCTGAGTGGGGTCAAGTTGCAGAGATGGGAACTGCAGTTGGACTAATAATTTTACTACTAATTACATCATATTCAATTATATTATCAGTTCCAACTTTACTACTTAGTATTGCAGGTTTATTATATACTACCTGGAATCTGTTTCAGTCTTCCTACTTATTTGACGTTTCTGCCATAATTATAATCTGCTTTCTTTATTGGAGTATTGTTACATTCCGTAATTTCGTCCAGCAATTTATACTTCGTCGCAGAATTTCGCAACAATTTGGCACCTATGTTAGCCCATCTCTGGTTAAAAAACTTCAAGATAATCCAAAGTTACTGAGATTGGGTGGGGTGACAAAACGTATGACATTTCTTTTTTCTGACATCAGAGGATTTACTCCCATCTCTGAAAAATACCAGTCGAATCCACAAGGACTTACTACTCTGATTAATCGTTTTTTAGATAATCAAACTGAGATAATATTAAAACATGGAGGCACAATAGATAAATATATGGGCGATTGCATTATGGCTTTTTGGAACGCTCCACTAGATTGTGAGGAACAAGAAAGAAAAGCCACAGAGTGCGCACTAGAAATGAGAAAAGCACTAAGAGAATTAAATGAACAACTTAGAGAAGAAGCTCTTGATGAAATTAAAACAGGAGCTGGAATTAATACGGGACCGTGTGTGGTTGGTAATTTTGGCTCCAGTAGCCGTTTCGATTATAGTGTTCTTGGTGATGCTGTCAATCTTGCTGCGAGGTTAGAGAGTCAATGTAAGGAGTATAATGTTGATTTAATTATATCTGAGTATAGTAGGATTGAAGGATTTGTTTATAAATTTTTAGACGAGATAACTGTAAAAGGAAAATCTGAGCCAGTTAAAATCTATACCATTGAAAAATAGGTCTTGACAATCAACTATATTTTTGGTATAATTACAATTAAAAGTAAAACTTTAAGTTTACTAAGAAGGAGAAAAAGCAATGGAAGCCGATGAAGTGGCATTAGAACTTGCAAAGCATGAAGCTGTCTGTGCGGAAAGATGGAAAACTGCATTTAACCGCTTTGATAATTTAGATAGGCAAGTTGGTAGAATTGAAACCGTTATGATTTCTTGTGCTGGCTGCTTAATTGTAGGTGGAGCAGGTTTAGTTATTACATTGCTCAATATGTAGGAGAACATATGTTTAATGCAATTTTTTGGATAATTATAGGACTATTTATTGGTTGGAATTTACCACAGCCTACTTGGGCTAATTATGTACAATCAATAGTAATGGGTTGGATAACTAAATTATCTAGTATGATTAAGAAAGGCGAGTAATGCTCGCAGGATATGGGACAAAAGATATGAAATCTAAAAAAGAAAAGGCAAAAGTTTATGAAAAAGACGGATTCTGGACATATGACGGTGCCATCGCTGGATATAACACAAAAGCCAGTGCAGAAGCAGCGATGGAAGAAGGCAAAAAGAAGTCATCATGAACGATATAAAATTTGTTTAGAGTGTGAACACCTAAACAAGTTTTGGAAATTTTGCAACCTTTGTGGTTGCTTTATGCCCCTCAAGACTAAACTTCGATGGGCAGAGTGTCCTGACGAGCCCCCTCGTTGGACTTAGGAGACAGTAATGCCCTATCATAGTGGAAAAAAGAAAAAGAAGAAAAAAGGTAAGAAAAAGAGGAAGTAATTATGCCAATGCACAGTAGAAAAAAGAAAAGAAACGGTGCTAAAAAGAAAGGTGGAATGAAACCTTGTCTTACAGCAAAACAAAAGAAGTTACCTAAAGCACTTCAAGCTGCAATTCGTAAGAAAAACAGACCTTGTAGATAATGCCAAGACATACTAGAAAGCGAAGAAGAAAAACTGCTAAGAAAAAGAGACCTGTACCTACTAATAAAGCTCTTTATGCTCGAGTGAAAGCCGAAGCAAAAAGGAAGTTTAAGGTATACCCTAGTGCTTATGCAAACGGCTGGCTAGTAAGAACATATAAGGCAAGAGGTGGCAGATATAGAATGGGATAATGGCTAAGAAACGAAAATCTTTGACTAAACGACAACAGTCAGCTATGCGAAGACATCGTAGACACCATACCAAGAAACATATGACTCTTATGAGAAAACTTATGTTAGAAGGAAAAACTTTTACACAAGCACATAAGACAGCTATGCGCAGAGTCGGAAGATAATGGCAAAACCAAAAGGTGGATTAACTACTTGGTTCAAGGAGAACTGGGTAGACATTAGTCGTAAAAAGAAAAATGGTAAACACCCGCCTTGTGGTCGTAAGAAAGCGAGGACAGCAAGAGGAGGATATCCCAAGTGTGTCCCTCAGCGAGTAGCGGCAAGAATGACCGCAAACGAAAAAAAGTCGGCAGTCCGTAGGAAAAGAGCAAAAGCTCAAGGTGTTGGAGGGAAACCCACCAATGTCAAAACGTTCACTAAAAGGAGGCGCCGAAAAAGGAGATAATATGGACGAGAGTTTACAAGAGGAAATTCAGAGAACTCATGATTTGGTAAAAAAACTTCAAGCAAGATATAAGCAAAAAATGGAATGGAGTAAAAAACTTCAAAAATCACTTAAATTAAATAATACAACAGAAATAAAGAGGTTAGTAAATGTTGAAGAAAAGTTGGCAAAAACTTAAAGACTACATAAAAAAATACTGGAATATATTTATCGGAAAAGATAAAAATAGAGACGGTAAAGTAGATATTAAAGACGATTTAATAAAAGCAAAAGAAAAAGCGCAAAGCGCTAAGTAACGGAGAAAGTTATGGCTAGACAAGGAGGCTTTTTAAGCGGACCTACTGGTATTCACAATACTCAAAAAATTCGTAAGCATAGATTGAATCGAGGAGTTACTCGTGACATGAATGCTGCGGCAGGAGTTCCTGTGAATTCGAAAAACCCAAACTCTATGGAATCATTTAGATATTCTGCAGCACCAAAAGCTATCGGACCTAGATTCGGTAAAACTGCAAACCCTAAAAGACCAAGATTCCCTGGAAGACGTAGAGGCAGATAAATGACGCAAACAATTCACAAAAAACAAGCATGGCTTGATGAAGTCGCTGCGCTTGTAGAAAAAGACTTAAATAATTTACATACTTTATCTCAAGTTAGAAAACTAACTGATAAAGAAAATAATATGGTAAGTCTATGTGGTGCGTTTTTGTACTTATACAAAATGGCGGAGCTAAAAGATTTTCTAAATCTTGCACTTAGCGACGATGAGAAAGAAAAACCTAATAACTTTGAGACTATACATTGATTGAAGTTAGTAGAAAAGATATAATCCCCGATTATCTAATGAAGTTTGATGACGACAGATTCATCAAACTTCCTATAGAATCCTACCTGCAGTTACTAGGAGTTACTCCTAATACTTCCCAAACTGCACTTATCAATGCAGTAAGTAATCCTAAATATAGATTTGTGTGTGCGGCAGTAGCCCGTAGACAAGGTAAAACTTATATATCAAATATAATTGGACAGTTAGTATGTTTAGTACCTAATAGTCATGTTTTATTAATGTCTCCTAATTATTCTCTATCTCAAATATCTTTTGATTTACAAAGACAACTAATTAAACATTTTGATTTAGAAATGGTAAGAGATAATGCAAAAGATAAAGTTATTGAACTTTCAAATGGTTCTACAATTCGTATGGGTTCAATAAATCAAGTAGACTCAGTAGTAGGTAGAAGTTATGATTTAATTATATTTGATGAGGCAGCACTTACAGACGGTAGAGATGCTTTCAATGTTGCACTACGACCTACACTAGACAAAGATAATTCCAAAGCAATATTTATTTCAACTCCTAGAGGTAGAAATAATTACTTTGCAGAATTTTATTATAGAGGATTTACTGATGAGTTTCCTGAGTGGTGTTCTATAAAAGCAACTTGGCATGAAAACCCAAGAGTATCTGAATCAGATATTATAGAAGCACAAAAAGGAATGTCACAAGCAGAATTTAATCAAGAATATATGGCAGACTTTAATGTATTTGAAGGTCAAGTTTGGTCATTTAATCATGAAGAATGTATAGCAGACTTGTCTAATTTTGATACTTCACGAATGGATGTTTTTGCAGGTCTTGATGTTGGCTATAAAGACCCTACAGCTTTTTGTGTTATGGCATATGATTGGGACGAAGAAAAATTTTACTTAGTTGATGAGTATTTAGATAGTGAAAGAACTACTGAACAGCATGCAATAGAAATACAAAAACTCATAGATAAGTGGGAGATAGATTATATTTATATTGATTCAGCAGCAGCACAAACAAGATTTGATTTTGCACAAAATTATGATATAAGTACTATAAATGCAAAGAAATCAGTATTAGATGGTATTGGTCATGTTGCAGGAATTGTTGATAATAAAAAACTTATTGTAGACCAAAAATGTAGAGAATCTTTAATGTCACTAGACCAATATCAGTGGGACCCCAACCCTAATTTATTAAAAGAAAAGCCAAAACATAATCAAGCATCGCATATGGCTGATGCTATGAGATATGCTTTGTATACGTTTGAAACTACAGCGACAAGTTTTTAAGACCCCTGTTAAAAATACCTCTTGACATCAAATGTGATTTTTGCTATAATTTCTGAAAGAGATAAAATAAATGAAATTAAAAAGAGATTTAGTTAAGTATGTTCGAGATAAAGCTAAATCACGGTACAAAAAGAATAATGACTGTTTTATCTGTGGTGAGACCGAAAATTTGGATTTTCACCATTTCTTTGGACTGACAGAACTTTTAGAGCATTGGTTAAAGAAAACAGGAAAGAAAATAGAGACCGAAGAGGACATACTAAGGTTAAGGGAAGAATTCATAGAAAAACACGAAAAAGAACTTTACGATGAAGCTGTGACGCTGTGCCATATGCATCATTTACGATTACACTCAATTTATGGAAAACGACCTAAATTAGTCACGGCAATGAAACAAAAAAGATGGGTTCTAAAACAAAAGGATAAATATGGCGTGGTATGACAGATTTTTAGGTATTGAGAGAGAGGAAAAGTTAAATCCTGCTCAATATACTATAGCTCGAGATGAAGGATTATCTGTTGATACTCGAGAAATAAAAACGAATTATAGGTCTGCTTATGAAAATTTAGAAGTTGTAAACAGAGCTGTCAACATGATAGTTGACGATGTAGGAGAAATACCTTTTTCAGTTAATGCAAAATTAAGAGGAATAACTCCTGTAGCAAAAGATATTAGAAGGTCAAAAGTAGATGTACTACTTAATAGAGCACCAAACCCTTTTCAAGATGTTAGTGCTTTTAAAAGAAATTTAATTATTGACTTAATAATAGATGGAAACATATTTATCTACTACGATGGTGCTCACCTTTACCATTTACCAGCAGATAAAGTTAAAATCTATACTGACGATAAAACTTTTGTAGAAAAATATGAATTTGATTCAACGATAGAGTATTCAGTCAATGAGATAATTCATGTAAAAGAAAATAGTTTTAATTCAATTTATAGAGGAGTACCAAGATTGAAACCAGCGTACAGAACAATGGTTCTCTTGGACAATATGAGAAGTTTTCAAGATAACTTCTTTAAAAATGGAGCAGTCCCTGGATTAGTATTAAAAAGTCCAAATACTCTTTCTGAAAAAATAAAAGAAAGAATGTTACAAGCTTGGAGCATGAGATATAATCCTAAAACTGGAGGTAAAAGACCTTTAATTCTTGACGGTGGACTGGAAGTTGATAACTTAACTACAGTCAATTTTAAAGAATTAGACTTTCAAGAATCTTGCAAAGCAAATGAAAAAGTTATATTAGAAGCACTAGGAATACCACCAATCCTTATGGATAGCGGTAATAATGCTAATATTAGACCTAATCATAGGCTTTATTACTTAGAAACTATATTACCTATAGTTAGAAAAGTAGCATATGCTTTTGAAAGATATTTTGGTTTTGAACTTGCGGAAGATGTAACCAGAATTCCTGCGTTACAACCTGAGTTGAGAGACCAAGCCGCCTACTATGCAACTCTTGTTAATACAGGCATTATTAGCCCGAATGAAGCAAGAGAAGCACTAGGCAAAGAACCAGTTGATGGATTTGATGAACCAAGAGTACCAGCTAATATAGCAGGTTCTGCGGTAAATCCCGAAGAAGGTGGAAGACCACCACAAGACGAGGAGAATATAGATGGCGAATCCTAAAATAAAAACATTAACAACTCTTGGCGAGTATTTTAAAAAGAAAGGAAAAATTCTTTCTATTTCAGAATATCAAGCACAAGATGACGCTCCTGTTAGAGTACAAATAGTTAAAAGAACTTTTAACTCTTGGGCTCGTATGGTCAGCATGTTAAATTACAACTTACCTGAAATGGTAGCTGAAATTAACAAACCAAAAGCTACACCAAAGAAAACAGTTGCAAAAGCTACTAAAAAGAAAGGAGACTAAGTATGAATAAAATATTTCATTATACTTCTACTTTTAAAAGTTTAGGCGAGCAAGATGATGGTAGTATAGACATTAAAGGGTCTGCTAGTACTAATGGTCTTGATAGAGCTGGAGATATTATCGAGGCAGATGCTTGGACTAAAGGTGGTTTAGAAAACTTTAAAAATAATCCTATTATATTGTTTAATCACGATTACAATAAACCTATTGGAAGAGCAACAGGTTTAGAAGTGAACGATAAAGGATTAGATATCTCAGCAAAGATATCTAAAGCAGCGGGCGATGTTAAAGATTTAATTAAAGATGGTGTCCTTGGAGCTTTTTCTGTTGGTTTCAGAGTGAAGGACGCTGATTATATGACCGAAACCGACGGATACAAGATAAAGGACGCTGAACTTTTTGAAGTTTCTGTAGTATCAGTACCTTGCAATCAGGGAGCAACATTCTCTCTAGCAAAGTCTTTTGATAATATGGAAGATTACGAGGAGTTTAAGAAGAATTTTGTAAAGGCTAACTCAATGGACTCAGCAGACGCTGTTGAAATTGAGCAGCCAAGCGAGGAGAAATCCTCAATTTTGGAGAAAAATATGTCTGAAGACAATAAAACAACTCCTGAAGGCTTTGACCTTGAAGCATTCGCAAAACAAGTAGCAGAAGATACTGCTGCTAAAATTGCTATGCAACAAGCTGAGCAGAAAGCAAAAGAAGCTGCTGAGGCGGAAGAAAAATCTGTTGAGGAAGCTGAAGTGAAGGCTGCTGAAGAAGCAAAGCAGGAAGAACAGAAAACAGTTGTAACATCAGTTATGACTGGAGCAGAAAAGCTAATTTCTGATGTTGAAGATAGAGTTCTTAACAAGCACGAAGATTTAGAGACTGTAATTAAGTCTTTAGAGTCTGAATTAAAAGACAGAAGTGCTGAAATAGAAGCTATGAGAGAATCTAAAAGGGTTTTCGCTGACAGAGGAAATAGTGACTGGAGAAAAGCATTTGAAGCTGACATTATGGACGCAAAAATGCTCGGTCTAGCTACTGGAAAAGGGTTTGAAACTGACCTTGCAAAATCAGTGATGGAAAAAGTTAACAGCATGTCTGGTGTTGGCGTTTCATCTGCTGACTTTGAGCAAGTTGTTTCAACTAACATTGAAAGAGATATCCAGAATGAATTAGTATTAGCACCTCTATTTAGAGAAATACCAATGACTTCTGCAACTCAAATCATTCCAATCCTACCTGACTCTGGTTACGCAGAATTTACTGCTAACCAAGCTGCTAGTGGTAGTTCACCACATGGTAACTTAGCTCAGAGAGGAGACGCATACAACCCAGGTTCAGCGGGTGGTATCGATATGACTGAGAGAACACTCTCAACTAAAAAATTAATCTCTACTTCCTTTATAGGAAATGAAACTGAAGAAGATGCAATTTTGCCTATTCTTCCGTTAATTAGAGAGTCAATGGTTAGGTCTCATGCTAGAGCAATTGAAAACGCTATCTTAGTAGGAGATGACGCTGATGGTGCATTCGGAACTTCTGGAGCATCTTTTGAAGGACTTTGTCACTTAGCGGCAAACGACTCAAACACTACACAGCCAAGTGGTACATTTGCTGCTACTGACGCTGTTACTGCAGCTGACTTACTAAGCTTAAGAAAAGCAATGGGTAAATATGGTGTTAACCCAAGTGAAGTAGTTTACATAGTATCTCAAGATGTGTACTATGACTTGTTAAACGACGCTGAGTTCCAAGATGTGAACTTAGTTGGTGACATGGCTACTAAGCTAAGTGGTGAAATCGGGCAAGTATTTGGTTCAAGAGTACTTATCTGTGATGAGTTCGCTGCTAAAGCTCACTCTAAATTTAACTCTGTAGCTGTATACCCAAGAAACTACGTAATGCCTAGATTAAGAGGTGTTACAGTAGAATCTGACTACGATGTCGCAAACCAAAGAAGAGTCCTAGTGGCTTCTCAAAGAATAGGTTTCTTAGACCTAATCGATGGTGCTGACTCAGTACAAGCTCTTAAATACAAATCTAACTAATAGATTGATATGGCTTGAGGGGAGCCTTATCCCCTCACTTATAATTATGGCAGTATCACAAGGCGGAACAAATTTGATAACATTAGCACAGTACAAAGATTTTGCTGGGCTCAATGGCGTATCGGAAGATGCGAAATTGAATGTTATCATTCCGTCTGTGAGCCAAGCCGTAAAAACATATTGCGGAACTTCGTTTGTAGACTTTTATAGCTCTGCTAAAACGGAGTTCTTCGATATAAAAGATAATCATACTACTGCAATAATGCTAGATGAAAGTCCAATAGTAACTATAACTTCAGTCCAAGAAAGAGATGGACAAGGCAGTGCATATGTGACCCTCATATCCGAAAATTCTGATGGTAGTGGCAAATATGAATATACTGTAGACGAAGAAACTGATACTATTTTTAGAACTGAAGATACTGCTGACAAAGCTTTTCCGAAAGGAAGAAAAGCAGTAAAAGTAGTTTACAGAGCAGGATACGCAAGTACTCCTGGAGATTTAAAACTAGCACTTTTTGACTTAGTAAAATATTACTTAAAAGATGAAAGAAAAGAAAGACTTTCTATAAGTGGAGCTCAGATTAGTAACCAAGTTACTACCAGCCTAAGAGAAAATATAGGATTTCCTGACCACATAAAAAGGATTCTTGATTTCTATAAATTATATAAATAATGGGCGCAGAAGTAGTACTAAATGAAGTTGAAAGATTACTATCAAAACACTCTGATGAAGCAATGAGAAAAGAAGAGAGTAAAAGATTTAATCATATAGTTGAAATAACTGCATTTGAATCTGCAGGAGCATTTGTAAGTGGAACAGAAAAATTTATTAATGGATTAGACCAAAATGATGATTTAGTAGCAGTACTTAGAGCTAATAATACAAAATTTGAATACCAGATGGTGATTGGAGAAATTTTTAGTGATTTAATATCAGGAGCTGTAAAACTTAAAAGTACAAAAAAAGTAGCAGAAAAAACACTAATAAAATTTTCTGATTTTTTCGTAAGCGGAGCAGGAGGCACTAGTAAAGAGTTTGCAATACTGGAAGGCAGTAATGTAAATAGATTAATTTTTCAAGTAGATGCAGAAAGAGCTTCAAATACTTTTAATATTTATACAATATGCAGAGAACTGAGAAAAGAAATATTTCATAGATGGCTAAGAAGAACAAACAAAACTTTGACATCTGCACAGGCGGCAGCAGCAACAAAAGACATTTCAAATAGTACTGACTTCTCACATAAATCAAGAACTATTGGTAGAGCAGGGTTTGAAAAGTTTGTTAAAGAGTGCTTTAGCTCTGACGCTCAACCTGAAGCATCTTTTGATGTTAATATTACTACCGTTAATATGTTGGAGTACATAGTTAGTAGAGCAAATATGAAATTTTCAGTAGACTTTAGTCCAGAATTTTCAGCAGGACAAACAACAGGTGAAACAAGAAAGCTAACAGTAAACGGAGTAATCCAATCTCAAGGAAGCAAAAGAGCAGATGATTGGAAAGCACGAAAAGATTTAGGTGGAGGAGTAAGAGCATTAATTGAAGATGGTGCAATAGAATTTTTAAGAAAAAATCTTCCAGAACACTTTGAAGGAGAGAAGAGAAGAGGAGGATTAGCAGCATCAGTTGGTGCAACAGGAAGCCCTTCAATAGATGAAAATATAGTAAGTGAAGTAGTAGAAGAAATAACAAATAAAGCTAAACCTAAAAAGAGACTTAAAAATAAAAAAGTAACTATTAAAAAACAACCAAAAGTACGAAAAAGGACAAAAAGAAAAATAACAGCAGGTAAAAAAGGTTCTGCCCCTAAAGCATTAACTACAAAAATTAGCATTAAAGTTCCAGCAAAAGGTAGAGTAAAAAGAAGAAAAGAAAAAGGAAAAGAGGAACTTAATTTAGGCCCAATTAGAACTAGAATAAACAGAAGACTAGGAGCAGAAATAAGAAGAAACATGGGCAGACCAGCACTAATAAATCAAACAGGAAGATTTTCTGATAGTGCAGAATTAGTTTCTTTAAGACAAGCACAGAATTCTATAATTGGAACATATACTTATCAACTAAGACCTTATGAAACTTTTGAAAATACAGGAAGCAGGGAATGGCCCGCAGGATATAACCCAAAACCTTTAATAGCAAAAAGTATTAGAAACTTAGCGATGGGAACAATTAATGATAAATTTATACTCAGGAGAGGTTAATGTCTACTGAGTATAGAACTAAGCGTAGAAAAATTGTAGACGCTTTAGTAGCAAAATTAAAACTAATAAATGGACAGCACCCTTACAATGGAAATGTATTTAATAATGTAAGTGGAGGCTTAAAGTTTTTAGATGAAATAGAAGAGTATCCAAAACTCTGCGTAGTTGCAGGAGATGAATCTAGAGAATATCAAACTGCTGGATTTAAATGGAGATTCTTAACTTTAAGTATTCGAGCATATGTCAAAGATGAAGACGATGCTCAAGAAGAACTAGCATTGTTATTCGAAGATATCGAAAAGATTATCGATGAAAACGATGCTTTAGTGTACGACACTAGCGTAGTACCTAATGGAACTACTACTTCAATGACAGTTGATAGTATTAGTACTGATGAAGGAGTGATTGCTCCTTTAGGAATTGGGGAAATGTCGGTAACCGTACGATATTAAGAAACGGCGAAGCAGATAAATATCTAGCTAAGCCCTTTCAACGTAGATAGGAGATAAAAATGGCACTTAATCTATCAAGAAATACCAAGGTATATGTCAGTTCAGTAAATGGTGTAGGCGCTACAGGCGGCATCAAGACTGTTACTGTTACTACTGCGGGTTCTGGTCATGCGGTGGGCGATGTTATATCTTTTAATGCAAATGATACTTCAGGAAGTGGAATCAATGCGAAAGTTATTGTTTCTGCAGTAAGTGGTGGTGGTGTTACAGGAGTAAACATACCAAATAACTTCAGAGGAAGCGGATTTGCAGCAAGTGAAACATTGACTCAAGGTGATGCAAGTGATTCTACAGGTTCAGGAACTGGACTTGTTGTAACAGTAGCAACAATCGCAGGAACAACCACAGTAGATGGTAGCAGAATAGGAACTGGCTTATTTAAAGGTAATGGCACAAATGCCAACACTTTCAGAGTAGGTGTGTTAGATGGTTACAGCTTCTCGCAAGGAAGTGATGCAACTGATGTTGTAATCAACGAAGCTGGAGCAACTCCAAACAGAGGACAGAAAAGATTTAATGACTCTTTACCTCCTGCAGAATGGTCTTTCTCAACTTATGTAAGACCTTTCAAACATGGAGCAAATAGTAATGGCTCAGAAAACGACATGGGTATGGTTGAAAACATACTATGGGCAGCTATTGCAGGTAAAGACATTACAGGTGGTGCACTAAGCGGAACAAGTGCTGCAGCAGTAACAGTAGATTCAACTGATGCAGATGTTAGTTTTGCAAGGTCAGAACACCACGAGTTATTAAAACTCTCAATTTTCTTTGCTTTGGAAAATACAACTTACAGACTAAATGAATGTCAAGTAAACCAAGCAGAAATAGACTTCTCTATAGATGGAATAGCAACAATTGCATGGTCTGGTAACTCAACTACTATTGACCAAATTACTACTCCAATGGAAGACCCTAATACAGCTTATAGTTCAGTCTCAGGAGATACTGGTGGAGCATATTCAGCTAATTCTACAATTAATAATGCAGAAGCTTTTAATTATGTAGATACTACTGGTCCTGATGATGCAGACTATTTAAGAAATAAATTATCAACGCTAACACTTTCAACTTTAGAACAAGGAAGTGGAGCAGCAAGTGGTGGACTAGATGCAAAAACTTATGATATTGCAATCACAGGTGGTTCAATAACTATAGCAAATAACATCACTTATGTAACTCCTGAAACTTTAGGGGTTATTGATAAACCAATTGGTTCTTTCTCAGGTGCAAGACAAATTAGTGGAAGCTTAACTATGTACTTAAACACTACAGGTTCAAGTGGTTCAGGTAATGGTTCAAACCAATTACTAGCTGATTTATCTGCAGCAACTGACTTAGTTAGAAACTCTTTTGATATGAGTTTATTTATGGGAGGAGGTTCTTCTGACACACCAGTCGTAGAATTTGACCTTCCAAGAGCGCATTTCCAAGTTCCAGCTATTGAAGTCGCAGACTTGATTTCAGTATCTGTTGAATTTGCAGCTCATGGCTCAGATATAACTGCAGCTGATGAAATGACTGTTAAATATAAGGGATTAACTTCTCACAGTGATAGTACTTATGCTACTAATCACACAGTCTAATCATGACTGTATACAACTTTCGTAAAGAAAGCTCTGTATTCATAGTACACGGCGGGAGCAGGTATAGAATATATACCACTCCCGAAGTGTCGATTTCCCAAACATTTGCGGAAGACTCGTACTCAGTAAAGACTTTGCACGACCAGACTAAAATGTTTAATGGGACAACAATAACAAAAGCAAACCCTGCAAATTTTTCGTTTGGTATTTATCTTACAGAAGAAAAAGATGAAACCATAGTAAAAAGTCTTTTAACGGAATACGATACAAGTTCAGGAGAACAATTAATAAAAACTTTTGACTTGTATATTGTAAGTACTGAGAGTGCTTTTAAAATAGAAAACTGCCACATAAAAACAGGCGATTTTGTATTTGAAAGAGAAAGACCTCTAACTCTAAACGTAAGTGGACAAGGAGAAAAATTAACAAGGGTAGGAAATTCAACATACACAGTTCCAGGCTCTGTAGTATCATCAAGTGCAACATACACTCCCACCACACCAGTTTTAGATGTAGAGATAGGAGGAGCAGATGTTCCTAACCTAGTAAACACTACATTAAGTGTTCAGAATAATACTAATTTTAAAGGATATGAAACTTTACAAAATAGTCTTTCAGTCACAAACAATACAAACGCAATGTATCCTAATGGATTCTTTTTAGAAGATAGAATTGTATCAGGAAATATTACTCAATTTGTAACTTCAACAAATTCAAGTACATTTTTTGATTTTTCAACAAACAGTAATATCGGTATAAAGACATTAGTAAATGGTTCAACCTTTTTTAACGCAAATTTAACAGGTTGTATGTTTACTAAAAGGATACAAGTAGGAGAAGCAATCCAAGATGTTATTGATTTTAGATTAGTTTCAAGCCCTACAAATTTAAATACTATTATAACTTATTAACAAGGAGAAAAAATGGAGTTAAAATCACTATTAGTAGATAGTAAAACTACTTGGGTAGAGTTCCCAGGACTTGACGGATTTGAAGTTGAACTTGCAAATCTATCGAGAAAAGAATTAGGAAATCTTAGAAAAAGATGTACTACAAACAAGTTCAATAGAAAAACAAGAATGTTTGAAGATATATTAGATGAGGCTAAATTTGTAAAAGAATTTACTTCAGCTACTGTTAAAAACTGGAAAGGACTAAAATTAGGTTATTTAGAAGATTTAGTTTTAGTAGACTTAGCTAATCAAGATAAGGAGGCGGAATTACCATTTTCTGATACCAATGCTGAACACTTAGTAGAAAACTCAAGTGAATTTGATAATTGGTTGAATGATGTTGTGTTTGACCTTGATAATTTTCGTAGCCGAGAACTTAGTAAAACTAAAACAGAAACTGAAACTGTTTCTTGATAATCAAGATGTCGGAATGACAAAAGAACAATATCTCATGATGTGTGAACAAACAGGTCAAGAGATAGACTGGGAAAAGTGTCCTGCAGAATGGTCAGATTTTCCAGAATTAGTTTGGGATATGGTAGAGATTTATAACTCTTTAGGAGATAAAATATTACCAGATATTGGTTACTTAGGTAAAGACTTTACAAATTTACCTTTAATATTTGAACTAAATGACACACCTAAACATACAAAAGAAATTTTATTTGATTTACTTTTGTGGTTAGATTCGAGAAACATAAAAATTTCTCAAGATAAAATGCAGGCAGAGCACGCTAAGATAAAACAAAAATATGGCAAAAAATGAAATTCTGATTCGACTCAGAGTAGATGATAAAGGTAATCTGAAGGTTGCAAGTAAAGAGACAGAAAAACTTTCTAAGAGTACTGATAAAGCTGCTAGGTCAACAGAAAAATTAAATAAGTCTAGAGATAAGTATAATAGAACTGAAAAAGGTGTAGCAGGAATCTCATCTAATTCAACTAAAAACTTCTCTAAGATGCAACAATCCATTGGAGGCGAAGGTGGCTCTGGTGGATTAGTGCGTGCTTATGCATTATTAGCTGCAAACGTGTTTGCCTTAACAGCTGCTTTTGGTGTGTTATCAAGAGCCTCTCAAGTAGAAGTATTAATCACATCTATAGAAAGATTAGAAGTAGTTTCTGGTAAAAGTATAACAAATGTTGGAAGAGATTTACAAGCAGCTTCAAGAGGAGCATTAGATTTTGCAAGTTCTTTAAGGTCAGTATCTCTAGCAACAAGTGCTGGGTTTAATTCAGACCAAATAGCAAGATTAGGTGAAGTAGCAACTAATGCCTCTATATCATTAGGTAGAAACTTAGCAGATGGTTTAGATAGAATATTTAGAGGGGTTATTAAAGTAGAGCCAGAGCTTTTAGATGAAATTGGTTTATTTGTTCGTGTAAATGAAGCAGCAACTAAATATGCAGCAGACTTAGGTGTTGCTGCAACAGATTTAACAGAATTTCAAAGAAGACAAGCATTTGCAAATGAAGCTCTAGAACAAGGGGAAAAGAAATTTGGAGTTTTTTCAGATATTGACCCTGCGCCATTAGATAGATTATCAGCATCATTAATTGATATATCACAAAGTGCGTTAGGATTTGTTACTGATGCACTTAATCCTTTATTAGAATTCCTAGTAGAAAATTCTTCAGTTCTTATTGGAGTATTTGGTGGTATAGTATTTTCACTACTAAGACAAGTTGTTCCTGCTTTAGGAACATTTGCTTTAAATGCTACACAAGCAGCTAAAACAGCACGAGATAAATTAGCTGGGGTTACAGAGCAGATTACTGCAGCTCAACAAACACAAATTGCAGGTGAAATAAAAATACAACAAGAACTTTTAAAAACTGCAAAAGCAGCTGCACAGGCGGCAAAAGCAAAAAGAGAAGCAGCTGATAGTGGATTAGGAGGACAAGCTGTAGCTGCAGCAAACCAATCATTAGCTAGAGCTAGAACTACACAAGGAGAAATAAATGCACTTCAAGAAAAATCAGCAGCTCTTGAAAGGTCAAGAAGAAAAACAACAGAAGTAAGAATAAATAAAGAACAAGCAGCAATTGATATCGAGATTAAAGCAAAACGAGAAATTCTTCGTATAGAACAAGAAATATCTGCACTAGAGGCAGGCACTGGTACCGCTCAAATAGCGGCAGGAAGTGCTTTAGATGTAGAACAAAGACGTGCAGAATTAAAATTATTTAGAGCTCAAAGAGTAGAAATAATTTCAAATACAGCAGCAACAAAAGGATTATCAGCAGGATTTAGAGAGTTAGGAGTTCAAGTCAAAGCTGCTACATTAGCAACAGCAAATTATACTGTTGTCAATAGGGCAGCAAATACAGTAGCTATAGCTTTTCGAGGAACCTTAGTTCTTCTTCAAACAGCATTTACAAGAGTTCTTGGAGCACTTACACCTCTCTTACTTGTGTTTTCTTTTCTTCCTGCAATCCTAGAAGGCTTTAAAAAACTTATTGGGGCATCTACAGAAGCAACAGATAAATTCAATGAAGCAACAGGAAAATCAGCAGACCTTCTTGATTCACTAGGAGAAAAACTAGAGCAAACAAGAAAAACATTAGCAGATACTACAACAGGAGCAACTGCAGATGCAGATGCATTGCAGGCTCAAGCAAATGCACTTTCAGAACAAGCAAATGCATTAATAGAAGCAAGAAGAGCGCTTGAAGCTGTACAAGCTGAACGAGAGGGCACATTACTTGCTCCTTTTACTGATACTGCAAGTGTAGAAAGAGATGAAAAAGAATTTTTAAAAGAAACATTAAAACAGCGTGAACTTAGTGCAGCAACAATAGCAAGTTTAAATGATGCTGGATTTACAGACTTACAAAGAATTACTCCAATTAGACAAAAAATAACAGACAGTTTAGCAAAAGAAGCAGAGCTTTTAAATAAAGCAAGAAAACTAGAAAACGATAGAACAGTAACAGGAGATGCGTATATAGAAAATTTGAGAAAAGCTCGAGACTTAGAAGAACAAGCAAAAGAAGAAGCTAAAGAGAGACTTGAAGTTGAAGGAACATTAAATACTTTATTAGAACAAATATTTAATCCTAAAAATACTAGAAACGAGGGCAGAGGCAGACGTTCTGTTGCTCAAGCAGTGAGACTAACAGCAAAAGAGCAAACAGATTTTGCAAAAGCAAGTGCAAATATAGATTCTGCTTTAGAAGGAGCAAAAGAATCAGCAAGAGAGTTTAGAAAAGCCTTTATTACAAAAACTGTTGTAGATAAACCCTTAACCAGTTTACTGCAAATTACTACTGCTCTTCAAGAACAATCAAACGAAGAAGGATTTTTAGCTCTATCCGAAGAAGA
>Ga0207985_1000127_pt1 | contig 18936 bp, 21 predicted proteins | sample ETNtaG_3_FD_185761 | JGI IMG/M metagenome (GOLD analysis project Ga0207985, IMG submission 185761) | Marine microbial and viral communities from oxygen minimum zone, Eastern Pacific Ocean - ETNP201302SV84 (SPAdes) (version 2) | ecosystem: Environmental > Aquatic > Marine > Unclassified ...
TCCTATCCAAAAAGCATCAAATATCGTTGCTATTCCAGGCTTCTGTTTTAAAGGAATCCATAATAAAAGAGTTAATAAAGATGTTAATATTCCTGCTTGTCCATATGTTATTCCAATAGTTTTTGAAATGCCATCGTGGAATACCCCCCAAGGACCTAAGCCTAAATCTGCTAAATAGTTAAAAGCTACACCAACACCAATTAATGTAATACCAATAATTGCCTGAAAATACTTTCTTACTACCAACTGCATAATTTAATCTAACATTTATAAGAAGTTAAAATATAATGCATGAAACAATATTCAAAGCTTGCAATTATAATTTTACTTTTCGCATCTTGCTCACAACAGGATGCTACTCTAACTGATTTTGAATCAGAAAATATTGAAACAAGCACAACACAAATTTCAAAAGAAGATGAAACAGCAATACTTAGTGAAACAACTACAACAATTGAAATAGAACAAATAGATAAATTTCAAGATAATCTTTTTGTAATTAATAAGGAAAAAAGTACAGCAAGCTATCTTGCTCCAAAAGACTTCTTAAATACTAATTTCGAGATAGTTAAGGGTTCAACAAATCAGATAAACGGTGGTTTTGAACTTTCGCTAAATGAATGCGAACAGGCTGATTCTTGTTTGTATATTAAGAATTTACTAATTTCTGTCGATCTTTCAACATTAAAAAGTGGAAGCTCTATTAGAGATGGTGCTATAAAGAATAATTGGCTCGAATCTAAGTTATTTCCAAGTGCAATATATAAGATTGATGAAATAGTTCTTCCAAATAACAATTTTGACTCAAAAATTGATGAAACAGTAGTTGGAATTTTAACAATAAGGAATATTGAAGTCAGCATTCCTTTTTCTATAACTGCATACATGCAAGATGATCAGATTTACATTTCAGGAATCACAGAAGTAGATACAACATGGTTTGGTTTTGATGCTCCTACAAAATTTAATGCATGGGAAGTGTTAAATCCGATAGGAATTGAAATTGATTTTGTTGCAGAAAAATCAGATAGTTAAATTTGAATTTTAAACATTTAGAAAAACCTTTCCCAATTTATGATGAAGATTATGCATCAGTTGCAATCCTCATAAACAGTAAAAAAGAAATTTTGTATATAAAAAGATCTGACAATTTACCAACTCACAAAGGAGATATTGCTTTCCCAGGCGGAAAAAAAGAAGAATCTGATAGTGACATAGTTACCACCGCCTTAAGAGAGGTTCAAGAGGAACTCTTCTTAAATCCATCAACAATTCGTCCTTTTGGAGTACTAGATCCTGTAGATACTGTTGAATATAAATTTAAAGTTTTCCCAATTGTTTGTGAAAGTTTTGATAAACCTACAAAAATTAACAAAGATGAAGTTCAAGATTTTTACTTATTAGATATATCAGATTTAGATAATTTGAATAATTGGGAATTTAGGGGTAACTATGACAATGATTGGATTTTTAAGTTTGATGATCAGATTCTTTGGGGCGCAACAGCGCATATGACAAGAAATTTATTGAATTTAAATTTAGGTTAGACTTTCAGTCTCATCTTTTACTGCTAGGTAAAGTGAAATAAAAATAAGCATGAGAGTTACATAAAAAATATTGTTTACAATTTCATCTAAAAACAGATACCCCACCGCTATTCCAACAGTTGGCACTACATAGTCAACTAAAGTAGTAAATGTTGCTGACAATCTTTTTATTGTATAAAAAAACAACGAGTAGTTAAAAATGTCGATAAAAACTAAGCCAATAAGTCGAAATAGTTCAAAGGAATCTAGTACTTCAAATTCTCCACCTAGAATAAAAAATAAAATTATGGATATGAATCCTCCAACGAGCCACTGTGTGAATAAATAAGTTTTGGCTGGTATATATTGAGAATGTTTTTTATTGGTTATGTTGCTAAGTGCTAATCCTTGGACACCAATTAATGCTAATATCCCGCCAGTAAGTAGATTACCTTCATTAGATAGTCCTGTTGATCCTGAAAGAAAAAGCAAGACTAATCCTAATAATCCAACAAAGACAGATATTATTTTTAATTTTGTTATTTTTTCTTCCTTAAAAAATAAAAATACCCAAAAAACAGTGAATAAAGGAATTGTAGATATAAAAATACTTTGTAATCCAGAAGAAATGTGTTTTAAAGCGTAAATAAATGTCCATCCGGGAATAAAAATTGCAAGAATTCCAGTCAAACTTCCTTTAAGAAAAAAAGATATATTGATTTCTTTTATAAAGTCTTTTGCACAATAAATCCCTAACAAGAAAGCAACAATCGTTATTCTTGCTGTAACAATAAATATTTCATTCACATTGTCTATTAATAAGCTTCTATTCAATAAGCCATGAAAACCAAAAAGAGATCCAATAAGAAGAATATTTCTTAATCCTGCATATGGAGACATTGGTGAATAGGATTTTATAAAATTACTCCATTTTGATTTAGTTTATTAGAATAGCACATATGAAAACAGTTTTTTCAGGAATTCAACCTACTGGAAAAGTTCATCTTGGTAATTTACTAGGTGCGATCAACAATTGGGTTGAGTTGTCTAATGAAGAAAATAAAAATTATTTTTGTGTTGTAGATCTTCATTCGTTGACTACACATCCAGATCCTGAAACAATGGAAGAAAATATATTTGAAACTATAAAAGTTCTTGTTGCTTCTGGAATTAATTTAAAAAATTCGAATATTTATATTCAAAGTAATGTTTCAGAACATGTGCAACTCTCTTGGATATTATCAAATTTTTGCCAAATTGGGGAGTTACAAAGGATGACTCAATTTAAAGAAAAAGCAGATCAATTAGGAAACCATGCTGGAATCCTAACTTATCCAATTTTGATGGCAGCCGATATTTTAATCCATAAAGCTAACGAAGTTCCTGTAGGAGATGATCAAACTCAACATCTTGAGCTTACAAGAAACATAGTTGAGAGATTTAATAATACGTATGGAGAAATATTTCCGTTGCCAGAAAGAAAAACAGGAAAAGTAGGAGCAAGATTAATGTCCTTGCGCCATCCTGAAAATAAAATGTCTAAAAGTAATGATGACTTAAATGGAACGATATATTTTGATGATTCTAAAGATGAAATTATTAAAAAATTTAAATCATCAGTTACTGATTCTGATGATGTAATTAAATTTGATGCTGATAGTAAAAAAGGCATCAGTAATTTAATTGACATTTACTCTTCTCTTAATGATTTATCCCATGATGAAGTAGAGAATAAATTTGAAAATCTAAAGTATGGAGAATTTAAAATTGAAGTTGGCGAAAGCGTTGTAAGCTACTTGGAACCAATTAGAGAAAAATATAACTCAATGAGTAATGGTGACATAGCATCATTAATTAAGAATAATCTTGAGGAAGTTAAAGATTCTGCAAAAAAAACAATGGATGAAATTAACTCAGCTTTAGGAATTTAGTTTCTTCTTTTATGAATGAATTAAAACCAATACCTGAAGAATGGTTGACCTTACTTAATGATGAACAAAAAGAAGCAATTGAAAATATCTATGGACCCTTATTAATAATAGCTGGTGCAGGATCGGGCAAGACAAGGGTTTTAACATATAGATATGCTCATTTAATAAAAACATATGGGATCAATTTTGAAAATGTATTAGCAATTACTTTTACAAATAAAGCCGCAAATGAAATGAAAGACAGAATAAGTCATTTGTTAAATCTTGAACTTTCTCCAAAATGGATTTCTACATTTCATAGCCTATGCGTCAAAATGTTAAGAATACATGGGCACCTTATTGGTTTTAATAATAACTTCACAATATATGACCAAAGTGATTCAACAAAATTAATTAGAAACTGTATGAAAGATTCAGATATAGACACAAAACAATATGCACCAAAGAGAATACAAGCAAATATTTCAGCTTTAAAAAATCAAAGAATCCTACCAGGAGAAGCTGTTGAATTTGCGCAGTCATTTTTTGATGTAAAAGTTGCAGAAGTTTATTCTGCTTATCAAAAAAAATTAATGCTTGCGAATTCGATGGATTTTGACGACCTCCTCCTAAAAGCAGTTGAACTACTTGAAACAAGTGATAAATCATTAGATTATTGGTCTACAAAATTTCAATTCATCATGATAGATGAATATCAAGATACAAACATGGTCCAGTATCGTTTAATAGAACTATTGTCATCAAAACATAAAAATATTTGTGTTGTGGGTGATTCTGATCAGAGTATTTATGCATTTAGAGGTGCAGATATTAGAAATATTGAAGAATTTGAAAAAGATTTTAAAAATGCGAAAGTTATATCATTAGAAAAAAATTACCGATCGTCACAAAAAATTTTAGATATTGCAAACTCAGTTATATCAAACAACCCACGAAAAAAAGATAAAAAATTATGGACTGAAAATGAAGAAGGATTAGATGTGAATATGCTTGAATTCAATTCTGAAAGAGATGAATCAAGATGGATAGCTGAAGAGATAAAAAAGAAATTAGATAATGATGAATTTAATGAGATTGCAATTTTTTATAGGACAAATAATCAATCTAGATTATTCGAAGAAGAGTTAAGGAAACTAAGTTTAAATTACAAAGTTGTAGGTAACGTAAGGTTTTATGACAGGAAAGAAATTAAAGATATTTTATCTTACTTAAATTATCTAATTAACCCGGATGACACAGTTTCATTTGAAAGAGTTTTAAATGTTCCTAAAAGAGGGATAGGAGAATCTACACTTCAAAAATTAAGAGATTATGCAAATGATAACAATTTATCAATTTCAAAATCGATTGAAAATTTAGACCAAATTTCTAATTTATCTGAAAGGGTAAAAAAACAGATCACAAACTTTACGGATATTATTAATGAACTAAAATCTTTTGCTTTGCAAGGCCCTTCAAAAACAATAACAAAGACGCTTGAGCTTACTGGATATAAAGACGAATTAATAAAAGAGGGTACGCTGGATTCACAAATGAGACTTGAAAACTTAGATGAACTATTAACTTCTGCATTTGAATTTGAAAATCTTTATGAAGAAGATATCGAGGATCCATTTACCGTTTTGAGAGACTATTTAGAATCGATTGCCTTGTTTACTGAATCTGATGATGTTAACCAAGAAGATAAAATTTTACTGATGACGCTCCACAATGCAAAAGGGTTAGAATTTCCTGCAGTGTTCATGACAGGGATGGAAGAAAATATATTTCCAAGTCAAAGATCTGAAACCGATTTTGAGATACAAGAAGAAAGAAGACTTTGCTATGTTGGAATGACAAGAGCTGAGCAAAAACTATATTTAACATATTCAAATACAAGAACAATGTGGGGTGGAACGAATTACTACTTACCAAGCAGATTCTTAGATGAAGCAAAACCCTTTTATAAACAATTAAATGTTAATAAAGAATCCCATGAAGATATTAACAAGACTGTTGAAAGCATTGGAAAAAAAGTAATACATAAAAAATACGGAACTGGAATCGTGGAAGAAGTAAATGGAAATGAGATTACTGTAAATTTTGGTGATGAACACGGCATTAAACATTTAGATATTGAATGGGCACCAATAGAATTTGAGTGATATCTTTAATATTGGAAGTGTTATCATATAATTTCGTGGGGGAGTAATGGACTTATTTGAATATCAAGGCAAATTGTTATATAAAGAATTTGATATCAAACATCCAAATTCAAAGCTAGTAAAAAATCTAATAGAAATTCAAGAATCAGTAGAACTAAGTTATCCAATAGTTGTAAAGGCACAAGTTCAAGTTGGAGGACGAGGAAAAGCTGGTGGCATAAAGATAGCTAACAATCATGAAGAGCTTATTAAATATTCAGATGAAATAATGGGGATGGATATTAAGGGGCATATTGTAGAAATTTTACTACTTGAAGAGGCTTCAAAAATTTTGGAAGAGTATTACATTTCATTTACTTTAGACAGATCAGAAAAAAAATATCTAATCATGTTGAGCTCCAAAGGGGGAATGGACATTGAAAAAGTTGCTGAAGATAATCCTGATGATTTGATAAAGCACCACATAGGAGCATCTGAAGAGCTTACTGAAGATATTATTCATGAAATTATTGGTAAAGCAAAATTAAATCAAGAATATACAAAAAGTATTACTGATATAATACAAAATCTATTTTTAATGTTTGTCAAAGGAGATTGTGACCTTGTTGAAGTAAATCCATTAGCTATTACCGATGCCGGCGTTATGGCCCTTGATTCAAAAGTAGCACTAGACATGAATGCAAAGTATAAACATTCATATTTTGAAGATTTTGAAAAAGAAATCCCAATTCCAGAATCAGAAAAAAATGCAAAAGAAAAAGGTCTAAATTTTATAAAACTTGATGGATCAGTAGGAATAATTGGAAATGGTGCTGGCTTAGTTATGTCGACTCTCGATGTTGTTGCTGAAAATGGTGGAAATGCTGCAAACTTTTTAGATATTGGTGGTGGTGCAAAAGCTGAAACAGTAAGTGCAGCTTTAGAAGTCCTTGAAGCTGATAAAAATGTAAAGTCAGTGTTAATCAATATTTTTGGAGGAATTACAAGGTGTGATCTTGTAGCTGAAGGTATCGTAGAAGCAACAAAAGGGAAAGATCTTGTCTGGCCAATTGTAATCAGATTAGATGGTACAAATTCATCTGAAGGTTTAGAAATTCTTAAAAATAATCCAAATGAGAAAATTTTTATCGAAGAATCAATGGATTCTGCGGCAAGATTAGCAGTTGAAAGAGGAGCTTAAATGTCCATCCTTATAGATGAGAACTCTAGAGTAGTTGTACAGGGCCTCACAGGAAGGGAGGGCCAATTTCATGCACTTAGGAATAAAGCTTACGGAACAAATGTAGTAGCAGGAACTAGGCCTGGAAAAGGTGGAGAGAATGTAGAAGGAATACCAATTTTTGATACGATTAAAGATGCTGTTTCAGAAACAAAAGCAGATGTAGCATTAACTTTTGTACCACCTTCTTTTGCAAAAGAAGCAGTCTTAGAAGCTGCTTTTGGAGGTTGTAAATTAATTGTATGCATAACCGAAGGTATTCCAGCAAAAGATGAGGCAGAAATGTATGATATTTTAAAAAAAGAAACCGATTCCTTATTGCTTGGACCAAACTGCCCTGGTTTAATATCTCCTGGAAAAGCAAATGTAGGAATAATGCCACATGAAATTACACTTCCTGGCAATATTGGAGTGGTTTCCAGATCAGGAACTTTAACTTATCAAGCTGTTCATGAACTTACCAAACTTAATATTGGTCAGTCAACCTGTATCGGCATAGGTGGAGATCCTGTTCCAGGAATGTCATTTATAGATGTGATCGAAAAATTTGAAAAAGATGATGATACAAATGGAATTGTAATGATTGGGGAAATTGGGGGAACTGCTGAAGAAGAAGCTGCAGAATATATAAAGAAAAATATTTCAAAACCTGTAGTATCTTACATAGCTGGAGTAACTGCTCCACCCGGTAAGAAAATGGGTCATGCTGGAGCAATCGTATCAGGAAATAAAGGAACTGCAAAAGTAAAAATTCAAGAGTTAACATCTGCTGGAGCAACAGTAGTTAAAACGCCAACTGAAATTGGAGAAGCAATGAAAGAAGCAATAAGTGGTTGAAAATCTTAAGAGAATAGATTTAATAAATGCTATTGAAGCTACCAGAGAGTCTTTTGATACGGACAGCCCTACAGTTCCATTTATTGAGGGTGATGGAATTGGAATTGATATATGGCCAGCATCAAAAAAAGTTTTCGATGCAGCAGTAGAAAAAGCATACAAAAACGATAGAAAGATTGATTGGATAGAAGTTTTAGCTGGTCAAAAAGCTTTTGATAATACAAATGAATGGCTTCCTGATAAAACACTTGAAACATTCAATGAGTTTGGTGTTGGCATCAAGGGTCCTTTAACAACTCCTGTAGGAGAAGGGATTAGATCGATCAATGTAGCCATAAGACAAGAATTAGATTTATACGTTTGTCTTCGTCCAATTAAATACTTCAAAGGAATACAAACTCCAACAAAAAATCCTCAAGACGTTGATATCACTTTGTTTAGAGAAAATACAGAAGATGTATACGCTGGAAAAGAATTAGAAAATTCAACGGGTGATGTTGAAAAGCTCAATAAATTTTTAAAAGAAGAATTTGGATGGGAAATAAGAACAGATAGTGGAATTGGTATCAAGCCTATATCCCAAACTGCATCAGAAAGGCTCATAAGAGCTTCCTTAAATTATGCAGTAGAGAACAACAAAAAGAATGTTGCGATAGTACATAAAGGTAACATTATGAAATATACCGAAGGTGCATTTAGAAAATGGGGTTATGATTTAGTTAAATCTGAGTTCTCAGATGTTGCAGTATCTTGGGAGGAATGTAAAGGTGAACCTGGTGATAAAATTTTGGTCCAGGATGTTATTGCGGATGCATTTCTTCAACAAATACTTATAAAACCACAAATGTTTGATGTTATTGCAACAACTAATTTGAATGGTGATTATGCTTCTGACGCTTTGGCTGCACAAATTGGGGGTATCGGTATTAGTCCAGGTGGAAATATTAATTATGAGAACGGAAAAGCAGTTTTTGAAGCTACACATGGTACAGCCCCAAAATATGCAGGCCAAGATAAAACAAATCCAGGTTCTTTAATTTTATCTGGAGTTATGATGTTCAGATATATGGGCTGGAATACGGCAGCAGATTTAATTGTTGAAACGATGGAGAAGACAATTCTTGAAGGTAAAGTTACTTATGACCTTGCAAGAGGTAGGAGTAATGCTAAAACATTGTCTTCGTCTGGTTTTGCTGATGCGTTAATTAATAATATGAAACCTTCGAAGAAAGATAAGAGGTAGCAATGGAAAAAGTCACTGTGATAGGTGCTGGTAAGTATGGCTCAATGACGGCATTAAGAATTGCTGAGTACGACATTGTTAAAGAAGTTGTTATGACTGACATAGTAGAGGGGTTGCCACAAGGATTAGCTCTAGATATTAATCAGTCACGATTTGTAGAAAAATTTAATACCAAACTTGTTGGAACAAATGATTATAAAGATACAGCAGGAAGTGATGTTGTTGTAATAACAGCTGGTCTACCTAGAAAACCTGGAATGTCACGTATGGACTTACTTGAAGTAAATGCAAAAATTGTGGAAACCGTAACCCAGGAAATATTAAAATATTCTGACAATCCTTCAATTATTGTTGTTACTAATCCTTTAGATCAAATGACAACTCTTGCTTCACAGGTCTCTGGATTGCCAAAAAATAAAGTAATTGGGCAAGCAGGAGTATTAGATTCTTCAAGGTTTGCCTACTTCATTGCTGAAAAACTTTCTGTTGATACATCTGATGTCTATGCACTAACTTTAGGAAGTCATGGTGAGACAATGGTTCCTGTTCCATCTTTGTGCACAGTAAAAGGTGAGCCCTTAACTGATATTCTGAGTGATTCAGATATTAATGATCTTGTTGAAAAAACATCAAATGGTGGTGCCGAGATTGTTGGGTTATTAAAAACTGGAAGTGCTTATTTTGCTCCAGCATCGTCAGCAGCAACCATGGTGAGGTCAATCATCAATAATTCAAATGAAATTTTTCCAGTATGTGCTTGGCTAGAAGGGCAGTATGGTATTAATGATGTTTATCTTGGAGTACCAGCAAAACTTGGCAAGGATGGGGTTACTGAAATCGTCGAGTTTGATCTTTTAGAAAATGAAAAGAATGCTTTAATAGAAGCATCAAATTCAGTAAAAAGTAAAGTAGAAGAGCTTAATAACATAAAAAATCAATAAAATCAGCCTTTTAATAAAAAAACCCAATATTTATTGTATTTTTAAGAAATTTCCTCTAAAAAAACTATAATTATTGTAAGAAATATTAAAGAAAGGCAAAACAGCTATGAATAAAGACCAATTGGCAAGCGTAGTGGCATCTGAAGTAGGATTGTCACAATCAGACGCAAAGGCAGCTGTTGAAGCAGTTTTTGATGGCATAACAAACGGTATGAAGAACGGCGATAAAGTAAGCATCGCAGGTTTTGGACAGTTTGAGTCAAGATACAGGGCTGCAAGACAAGGTAGAAATCCAGCAACTGGAGAAACAATCCAAATTGCTGCAAAAAATGCACCAGCTTTTAAAGCTGCAAAAGGATTAAAAGATAGTTTAAATTAATTATTAATTTTAATCATTTGAAAAGACGGCTTAGCCGTCTTTTCTTATTCTTGTAGAAGCTTCAAGTCACCAGAAATTTTTATTTTTTCTTCAAACATTAAATCTTCTGGATGTTTTTCATTATTTTTTAACTGGTTAAATGTTTCTACTGTCATTTTGATTATTAAACCATAATTATCGTGCTTGAGATTTTGAACTTTTTCTCCGGTATCTAAGTTTATAAAGAAGTCATCATCATTTTCGTCTATTAGATTCAAATAAACGTTACTTAAAGATTTTTTTGCTAGCTTTAAGTTTTTTAATACCTCGTCAATATCTTTATTTAAATCAGACATTAATTATTTAGAAGTGTTTCTCTTTTTATATCTTCAATTGCTTTTGTAACTTGAATTCCTCTTGGACATGCTGATGTACAATTAAATGCAGTTCTACATCGAAAAGCACCATTGACATCTTTTAATATCTCAAGTCTTTGCTTTGAACCTTCATCTCTAGAATCAAATACAAATCTGTGAGCATTAACAATTGCAGCAGGTCCAACATACGATTCAGCAGTCCAAAAAACGGGACAACTAGTTGTACATGCTGCACATAAGATACATTTTGTTGTGTCTTCAAATCTATCCCTATCCTCGGGCGATTGTAACCTTTCTCTATCGCCAGGTTCTTTTTCATTTATAAGATAAGGCATTACCTTTTTGTAACTATCAAAAAATGGTTCCATGTCTACAATCAAATCTTTTACTACGGGAAGTCCACGAATAGGTTCGATTTTTAATGAATTTCCGACTTCTTTTACTAAAACTTGGCATGCCAACATGTTTTCTCCATTGATAACCATTGCATCAGACCCGCATACTCCATGTGCACAAGATTTTCTAAAAGAAAGTGATCCATCTTCAAACCATTTTATTTTGTGAAGTAAATCAAGAATTCTCTCTTCGGGTTCAGCATCAACAATATAATTTTCCCAGTGCCCTTTTCTGTCAGACTCAGGATCATAACGTAAAATTTTTATTGAAACATCCATTAGTATTTTCGCTCCATTGGCTCGTATTTGCCCAATTCCACATCTCTATATTTAAGATTTGCTGAATTCTCATTTTTAAATGCAAAAGAATGTTTCATAAAGTTAGTATCGTCTCTATCTGGATAGTCTTGCCTTGAATGAGCACCTCTAGATTCGTTTCTAGCGAGTGCACTTGATACTGTTGCTTCGGACATATCTAGAAGATAATCTAACTCTATTGCTTCTACAAGTTCTGAATTGTGAACTTTACCTTTGTCGTAAATTGTAACATTTTCATATCTTTCTCTTAATTCCTCTAAAATTTCAGTCTGCTTTTCTAAAGTTTCTTTTGTCCTAAAGATTTTTGCATTTTCTTCCATAGAATCTTGCAAATCTTTTCTTATCTTTGCTACAGAGAATTCATTGGTATGTTCTTTTTCTATTAAATTTGTAATCTTTTTTGTTAGATCATTAGAAGCATTGTCGCTGAGTTGGTTTGGTTTTGTCTGTGTTACATAATCAACCATACTTTGGCCAGCTCTCTTACCAAAAACTACTATGTCTAAAAGTGAATTTGTTCCAAGCCTATTTGCTCCATGAACACTTACACAAGCAGCTTCCCCTGCTGCATAAACCCCAGGGAGTACCGTACCTTTTTCATCACTTAATACTCTTGAATTTACATCTGTCGGAATTCCACCCATTGCGTAATGGGCGGTAGGTTGAACTGGGATAGGTTCTTCAATTGGTTCTATTTTTACGTAAGTTCTAACAAAATCAGTAATATCAGGAAGCTTTTTCTTTATTGTCTCTGCTCCAAGATGAGTTAAATCTAAATATACATAATCACTATCTGGACCTGCACCATTGCCTGCACTTATTTCAGTAGCAATCGCTCTAGATACCATATCTCTAGGAGCTAGATCTTTAATTGAAGGGGCATATCTTTCCATAAATCTCTCGCCATCTTTATTTCTAAGAATTCCACCCTCACCTCTGGCAGCTTCTGAAAGCAGTATTCCTAATCTATAAATACCAGTGGGATGGAATTGGTAAAATTCCATATCTTCCAAAGGTATACCTTTTTGATAAAGTATTCCTGGACCATCCCCTGTTAGAGAGTGAGCATTAGAGCTAACTTTAAAAATTTTCCCAAAACCACCAGTTGCAAAAGTAACAGCCCTAGTTTCAAAAATATGGATATCTCCTGTTGCAAGTTCATAAGCTACTACGCCTTGACAAATACCATCTTCGATTTTGATATCTAAAACTTGGAATTCATCAAAAAAAGTAACTCCCATTGAGACACACTTCTGATAAAGGGTCTGAAGAATCATATGCCCTGTTCTGTCAGCTGCATAGCATGCTCTAAATGCTGGAGATGTCCCTTCCTTGACAGTATGTCCACCAAAACGTCTTTGTGCTATCTTCCCATTATCTAATCTGCTAAATGGAAGACCCCAATGCTCTAATTCAATAACAGCATCAATTGCTTCTTTACAAAGAATATCAACTGCAGGTTGATCAGCAAGATAATCGGATCCTTTAACTGTGTCAAAAGCGTGCCAGTTCCAATTATCTTCTTCTACGTTTGCGAGAGCAGCACTCATGCCACCTTGGGCAGCACCAGTATGTGATCTTGTTGGATAGAGTTTTGTTATTACCGCAAGTTTCATATGGGGAGCTGCTTCAATAGCAGCTCTAAGACCAGCGCCACCTGCTCCGACTATTACTCCATCAAATGAATGTTTAATTACTTTCATACTTGCCTTACAAATGCAACAATTGCATAAGTTCCTATTATAAAGAAAATTAAAGAAGTTCCATACAATGCACTATGAGCTAGCTTTTTTATTGTTTTATCAGCAATATTGTCATGAATTACAACCCTTAAACCATTTGTACCATGCAATAAACTTAGTGCTAAAAGAAGCCAATCAAATGCTCTCCAGTATGGAGTTTCCCACCTTGCAGCCACAAACTCATAATCTAAGTTAAGTGTGTCATTAAAGACGTGCATTATAAACATGTGCCAAACTGCAAGAAAAACTAATACAAGTCCACTTACTCTCATAAAAAACCATGCTTGAAGTTCAAAGCTTGATCCACCAATAGGAGGTTGACGCCTTCCCCAATCTGTTCTAGTAGTTTGCATTATTTTATTTCCAATCCGGTATAGGTCTTATAATACAATCAACAACTGTCGTCCCACTTGAACTTTTTTCAAGACACAAGTCAAAGTAAGAAGTAGTCATTTTATATGTTGTTGGAATAAAAATTACGAGGAAAATAAATAATGAAACGAAATTAAGCTGTTTTTGATAATCTGATCCTTTACTCCATAAATCTACTGTAATTATTCTTAACCCGTTGATTGCATGCCCTAAAACAGCAGCCATAAGTCCAATTTCAGCAACCCGAAAATAAAAATTTTTGTATACTGCTTCGGCACCCTCATATATTTCTGGTCCTAAAAGAATCAATGCAGTTGAGATAATATGAAGAAGCAAATATCCAAAAAGCCCAACTCCAGTAACCCTATGAAAAACATATAGCCACATTCCAGTTTTTCCTTTGTAAACAGAACCAGTTGATACAATTTTTTGATATGCCATTAATTAATTATCCTATAAAAGCAATATTACATATAATTATTTAGGATATAAGCCTCTTGACATTACGACTTTACAATAATAAATTACACTTATGTGATTTAGTTTTTCAATATAAAAGGGGTGGTATGGAAAAATCAATAATCGAAGAACTTATAGGCGGAATGCCTTCCTGGACCGAAGAAGCAAATTGTAAAGGAGCTGACGCGGACATTTTTTTTCCTGAAAGGGGAGCTTCCACAAGAAAAGCTAAATCTATTTGTAGGGCATGCTCTGTACAAGAAGATTGTCTTGAATTCGCAATAGAAAACTCAGAAAAGTTTGGTATATGGGGTGGTCTATCTGAAAGAGAAAGAAGACGAATCAAACGTCAAAGAATTCATGACAGTGATATCAGAGAAGTTGGCTAAGAAATACTAAATTTTTCTTTATAAGCCTGAAAATCTCTTTCTACTCCAATCTCATCACTTTTAATAATTTCAGTAATAACATTATTTTCGTCAGTTATGTATGTGTAACGTAATGATATTCCAGCACCTTCATTAAAACATCCAAACATTTTTGAGACTTCACCATGCGGCCAAAAATCTGCAAGAATTGGGAACTCTATCTGATTATGTTTCGCCCATGCTTCATTTGTTGGACGAGCAGCAACTGTAATCATAACTGTGTCAGTTTCTGCAGATTTAAAAGAATCCAAATTATCACGAAGTTCACAAATCTCTCCATCACAAACACTGCTAAAAGGGAAAGGCATAAAAACGAACATTGTTTTTCTTCCTAAAGAATCTTTAGATTCATATTTTTCTTTATCATAATTTACTAATGAAAATTCAGGTATGGAATCACCAATATTTAAGCTCATTTTTTATCTCCTTTTTTAAAATATTTTAATAATGTTGATTATATAGGAGGCATTGACGTACGTGTTGCCCAATTAATCGGATCATACAATTCGTCGATAGTTGGAATTAAATCTGAATTACCTAAAATATCTTCTATGCTGAAGGTACTCTTTGAATCAACGAGATAATTCAAGAAATTATCAGAATAATTATCTAGTTCAGAAATTTTTGTTTCAATATCCTTTGTTGGATTTTCGTAACTAGAAAATGACAAATCCATTAGTAAATCAAAGATGCTTTCATCTTGAAGAATTCCGAGATTTTTAGATTTTTGCTTTATCACTGATCTATAAAAACTTAATGGGGCAGCAATATTTTCAAATACTTTACTCGGATCAATACCCTCTACTTCAGAAATATTTGCAAACATGTCTTGAGGGTTATTGATTGCTTCAGGGTTCATATCAAAATTTAGATCCTTTAGGTTTTCAATCATCTCTTCTGAACTTTTTGTAAGTGTGTTCATTACATTTTCAAAGGGTTGAGAATAATTACCAAGACATAATGTTGTATATTCAATTGCGAACAATCCTAATGTGAGATCATTTTCATTTGCTTCAAAGCTTGTAATTTTTGCATTAAAGTTTTTTTGGTTTATACCAAGAGTTGCTGATTGTGGAAGTATGAGACCAAACTGACTCAAACCCCATGAAAATTTACCAAGTAGACCTGCTAGATTGCCAAATTGCATTCCAAAAATAGAAGATTTCATATTATTACCACCAATTCCTCCAAACAAAGATAATTCGGGTGATTCAATATTTTCAAAATTGAAATGCTTAATAGATTCAATAAACCACTGGCCATATTCTTTTGGAGTTAAGAAAGTAATTTCTATAGGTTTAAGTCCATTTGTTCTTAATTCTTCCGATTTAAGCTCAATTACCCTAAATATTTGTTCATAATTTATCTCATTATTTGACAGTTCAAATGGGGTACTTTCCTCATCTTTAGTTATATGATTATTAATCTGTTTGGCCAATTCCCAATTAACATTTGACTCATCGTTGTTAAAAAGGTTAAAAAACTGGGAAAAAATATCTTCAGACATTAAACATCGGAGGGTCTTAGATCGAGAGTAAAGTCGAGTGTTATAATATTTTCATTTCTGAGGATCTCAACAGTTATTTCATCTCCAGCTCTTTTATTTCGAAGAATGGTTATTAATTGATCAAGAGTTGATATTTTTTCGTCATTAATTTTTTTTATTACATCACCAGGTAAAGCGCCAGCTTTACCTATTGCGTAAATGTCATTCGCTGGACCATAAAGTTCTTCAATTAATACACCCGAAAATATTCGTGCTCCATCATCTGCAACTTCAAAGTATTGAGCACCCAATATTCCTAAAAAAGCATGTAGAACTTGTCCATCGTCAAGAATGTCTTCAACTATACCCAATGCAAGATTAATTGGAACTGCAAAACCTAGTCCTTCAGCTCCAACATCTGCAGTTGCAATCGCAGTTGTAATTCCTATTAACTCACCATTGTTATTTAATAAAGCGCCCCCACTAGAACCTCTAGTGATAGGTGCATCTGTTTGAATTAAACCAAAAAGAGTAACTGCATTATTCATATTTTCGTTTCCAACATCTAATCTTCGATCAAGGGCAGAAATAACACCTGTTGTTACTGTTGGAGCTGCACCTAAAGTAAGGGGATGACCTATTGCGACAGCTAAGTCGCCTACAAAAACACCTTCACTATTACCAATCGAGATTGGTGTAAGATTTTCATTTTCAATTTTTACAACACCTATATCTGTTAATTTGTCTGATCCAATAATTTCTGCTTCATACATTCTTCCATCTTCAAAAATTACTCTTACATCAGTTGCTTCATCAATTACGTGATGATTAGTAATAATCAAACCTTTTTCATTTATGACGACCCCTGAGCCGCCACCTATAGAAATGAAATCATTCTCAGCATTTCTTTCTCCAACCTGCAGTTGCACAATAGTTTTCGTAGCTATTTCTGCAATTGAAACAACCTTTGAAGAATCCACTCTTGGCATAACGAGCTCTTTTTCTTTAATTGTCTCTGTAATGGTTACTGGGTCAGGAAGAACAATTTCCTCTTCTTCAAAAATACCAAAAAAGAATAAAAAAGATAACACAATTATGCTTGTGAAAAAAGATGATAAAAAAACTAAATTAAAAGAGGACCCTCTTTTTTTTGTTTTTTCTTCAACTAAATCTGAAATGTATTTTTCAGTTTCAAATAGTTCTTGTTGTTGATAATTATCTTCTTCCATATATATATATTAAATCTCTCTGCGGTGTACTTGTTTTGATACTCAATCTATGGTTTTTTTAGTAAAATTTCTCGTTATAAGTTAAAGTTATAAGATAAATGTTATCTGTTAAAAATTTAGAAGTCGTTTACCAAGATGTCATTTTGGTATTGAGAGGTATTTCCTTTGAAATCCCAAAGGGTGAAATTGTTGCCTTGCTTGGTAGTAATGGATCTGGAAAAACAACAGCTTTAAGAGCGATCACTGGACTTCTTGATACACAAAATGGAGATATCACAAAAGGACAGATTTTCATCGAGGATGAAGAAATAACAAATGCAGATCCATCAAAAATAGTAAATTTAGGAATAGCCCAAGTACTTGAAGGAAGAAGAATCTTTTCAGAGCTAAGTGTAAGTGAAAATTTAAGATTAGGTGGTTTTACTAATGACAGTGCATCAACCGAAAATATGGAAAGAGTATTTGAGCTATTTCCAATTTTAAAAACAAGGTCAAAAAATATATCTGGTTATTTATCTGGTGGAGAACAACAAATGCTAGCAATTGGAAGAGCTTTAATGTCAGATCCAAAATACTTATTACTTGATGAACCAAGCTTAGGACTTGCTCCTAAACTTGTGGAGCAGATATCAGAACTAATTGTAGAGATAAACACTCAGGGTGTGACAGTATTACTAGTTGAACAAAATGCGAATATGGCGCTAAAAATTTCATCTCATGGTTATATCATGGAGACAGGAAATGTAGTAATGGATAACTCCAGTGAGAAACTTATGAAAGATAAAGATGTTCAAGAGTTCTACTTAGGACTTAATACAGAAGGAACCGAAAGGAAGTCCTTCAAAGATGTTAAGCATTATAAAAGAAAGAAGAGGTGGCTTTCATGAGTAATGTCATCTCATTTAATGATGTAAGTTTGAGATTCGGAGGAGTCCAAGCATTAAAGAATGTATCATTTGAGATTGAAGAGAATTCACTTTTTGCAATAATTGGACCAAATGGGGCTGGTAAAACTTCAATTTTAAATTGTATAAATGGAATTTATAAACCTACAAGTGGGTCTATTAATATTTTTGATCAAGATAGTAAAAATTTGCATCCTGACAATATTGCTAATTTAGGGGTGTCACGAACTTTTCAAAACATTGAGTTATTTGAAAATATGACGGCCCTGGACAATATTTTAATCGGGGCTCATAGGCATGTAGATTATGGTCCGGTAAGAAGTCTTTTATTTTCTAAAAAAGTAAGACAAGAAGAAGAAAAAGCTAGAAAAATCTCTGAAGATGTAATTGATTTTTTAGAGATAGAAGAATACAGATATTCATATATTCTTTCCCTTCCATATGGAATACAAAAGCGAATAGAGTTAGCAAGAGCTTTAGCTATGCAACCAAAAGTTCTACTTTTAGATGAACCAGCTGCAGGAATGAATAACGAAGAAACAGAAGATATTGCAAGATTTATATTAGATGTCCATGAAGAATTAGGAATTACCGTCGTACTGATTGATCATGATATGAATATGGTCATGGACATTGCTACAGATGTTGTTGTTATGGATTTTGGGGAAAAATTATTTCAGGGCGATCCTCAAGAAGCTGCCAAAAATCAAAAAGTAATTGATGCATACTTAGGAGTGGGTTAAATATGTTAACAATCCAAGAAATATTTGATGAAATAAAAACAAGCGGGGGATTAACGCCCTCAAGAAGATTAAGAGATATTGCTACTAGGTTTCCCGATCAAGTAGCTTTTAGGGACAAAAGATTTGGTATTTGGAATGAGATTACTTATGGAGAATTTTGGACTCAAGTTCAGTATGTAGGCTCTGCATTAAATTATTTTGGTATTGAAAGAAATGACAAGGTCGCCATACATTCCGAAAACAGACCTGAATGGTTGATTGCTGATATAGGCATTCAGTCACT